>BNJU01001475.1_pt1 | contig 226785 bp, 223 predicted proteins | sample 8539281 | NCBI WGS metagenome assembly BNJU01 (sample SAMD00202456, study PRJDB9452) | human saliva metagenome | isolation source: human saliva | place: Japan | reverse complement strand
TCAGCGTTTCACCGTGGTTCCCTCATCGACGAGGCCGGGGCGACTCAACGCTCACGTCGTTCAGTACCGGTGTGGTTCGTCCCCCTACTGCGGCGACACGTCTTCCCGTCTGAGTGGCTCTCGCGCACCCTTCAGCACTCACGTCATCTCATTTGCTGTGCGACGCGGAGGGGCCCGCAGGCACTCGCCTGCGGGCCCCTCCCCCACGGATGAACGATGCTTATTCTCACCCGAGGGTTATGATCCGTCCGGTCGATCCCAAAGTGGTCACTCGTCCGCCTTCTCAGCCCCCGCCTCGTCGATCGAAGCGTTGGGTTCGACGGTGATCACCGCCTGCGCCTTGCGGGTGCGGTAGCGGCGGATCGCCACCACCTCAAGGCCCAGCAGCGACAGGATCAGGATTCCTGCCACCACCCAGGTGATGTACTCCCACGCGTTGCGGGTGACCTCGGGCTGGCCGTTCTCGTACATCCACGAGTTGGCAACCGTGTAGAGGATGTCGTGCGAGGCAGTGCGCAGCGCGGTCACGCCCGCCGCATCCTGCACGTTCACCGTCGCGATCGGCATGTCGAGCGTCGCGAGCATCATGTCGCCACCGTTACGGGTGATCTGGTCGGCGTTCTGGTAGCCGTAGCCGGCGAAGTAGTCGGTGAGGACCATGCCGCGGAAGCCCCACTCGTCACGCAAGACATTCTTCAGCAGCGCCGAATTCGCACCCGCGTACTCGGGGCCAATGTAGTTGAACGCACTCATGATCGCGTGCGCGCCACCGTCCTTGACGCCGATCTCGAAGGAACGCAGGTACACCTCACGCATCGCCTGCTCATTCGTCCAGGTCGCGAGCATGTGCGTACGGTTGGTTTCCTGGTCATTGAGGGCGAAGTGCTTGAGGAATGCGTACACGCCCTTGGCCTGGGCGCCCTTGATCTCCTCGGCGACCTGCGAACCCGCCAGGACCGGGTCCTCCGAGAAGTACTCGAAGTTACGGCCCGCGTAGGCGTAGCGGTGCGTGTTCGTGGCCGGCGCATACCAGCCCGACACCTGCATGTCGTGCGCCATCGTGCCGATCGCGTCACCGAAGGAGTGCGCGAGCTCCTTGTTGAAGGTCGCCGCCACGGAGACCGCGGAGGGCAGACCAATCGAACCCACGCCCGTGAAGTTGTTGTTCAGTGAGGCCGGGCCATCCACGTCGGACACGCGCAGCTTGCCGATCGACGAGATTGCCGGGGAGCCGTAACCACCCTTGGAGATGAGCGTGTTCATCTCCTTGACGGTCAGCTGGTCGAGGAGCTGATCCCACTTCGGGTCGTTGTAATCGAGGCCCGCGAGGTCACCCAGGACGAGGCCGTTCTTCGCACCCGTCGTCGGCATCGTCGCACTGCTGTCGGCGTCAGCGGCCGCCGCATCGTAGTTCGAGTTCGCGAGGAACTTCGCCTTATCGGCCTCGCTCATCTCGAAGTTCGTGGGGGCAGCGGTGGCCTCCGCGAAGTTGGCGAAGTGTCCCGCGCGCGACAGGTAGGTGACATTACCCTTCGCATCGTCGAACTGGTTGGTGGCCACAACCTTGTCACCATCGTGCGTGTTATCAGCGGTGTCGAAGGTCTGCGTGGCACCCACCGTGTTACGTCTTCTCATCGATGACCTCGTGCGAGTTCGAGCGTGCAGAGATCTTGTAGTCGCCGGCCTCGAGCACGTACGCCTTCGCGTTCGTCGCATCGTAGGACGCGAGATCATCACGGTTCCAGGTGACCGTCAGCGTCTGGGACTCACCGGGCTCCAGCAGCTTCGTCTTCTCGTACGACAGCAGGTTCGCGGAAGCCTTTTCGATGCCACCGTCCGTGTAGGGAGGGTTGTCGTAGATCTGCACGACATCCTTGCCCGCGACCTGGCCCGTGTTCGTCACGGTCACGTCCGCAGACATCGCACCCGTGGCCTCGTCGACCGAGATATCGCCCATCGACTGGGAGAACGTCGTGTAGGACAGGCCGTAGCCGAAGGGGTAGACGACCTCGTTGCCGTAGTCGATGACGCCCTCAGCGGCTGCCGTCTCGTACCAGCGGTAGCCGACGTAAATCGAGTCGGAGTAGTTGACGAAGGACGGCTGCGTCTGCGTGCCCTTGTTGAAGGGGTCGTCCTGGGCGAACTCCGTCATATTCGTGTACTGGAAGTCACCAAAGTTGTTCGCCGCGGGACCCGCCTTAATATCGCGCGCGAAGGTGTCGGGGGTCTTCGCCGAGGGGTTCACCTCGCCGTCCAGGATGCGTCCCAGCGCGTTAAAGCCCACCTGGCCGCCGGGAATCGCCCACACACACGATCGCGTCGATCTCCGGATCATCCTGGAGGTCACCCAGCTGGAAGGCGTTCGCAGCGTTGATAACAACAACCGTCTTCGTCGAGGTCTTCTTCGCCAGCTCGATCATGTCCTTCTCGGGACGCGTCAGCTCAAGGTAGCCCTGGCCGTCCTCGAAGTCCGTGTACTCCTCGGAGTTGTTCGTGTAGCTGAAGTACGGGTTGTCAGCCATCTCCTTATTGACATCGCGCGGCAGGTCGAAGCCCTCGCCGCCGGAGCGAGCGATCGTCACGACCGCCGTATCACCGAAGGCAGCCACGTTGGAGAGCAGGTCGTCGGAGTACTTGTCCTGCGTGGGCTCAGGCAGCGACCAATCGGCCTTGAACATGCCGACCTCGGGACGCTCAGCGCGGTAGGAGGTGTACAGGTTCGTCAGCTCATCATTCGTGGTGAAGCCCGCGTTATGGAGACCGTCCAGGAGGGAGGTCGTCGGATTGTCCTTCGATAGCGAACCAGAGCCAGTGCCGCCGTAGATCGGGTTCGTCGACCCCCCAGCCCCACACGTTGATCGCGGAGCCCTTGGCCAGCGGGAGGGCACCGTTGTCGTTCTTCAGGAGGACCATGCCCTCGTCCGAAATGTCGTTGCCCAGCTCTTCGACCTGCGCCTTCGACGCGTCCGTCAGCGCACCAGTGCCGGCCGCAAGGTCAAGCACCGTCTTGAAGCCGCCGTACATCATCGACACGACGGCGACGACAATCGCGACGAACGCTGCGACCCACGCGGTCGAGCGCGTCAGCTTACGGACAGGCTTGCCCATCTTAAATACAGCGAGGGAGACGATGATGGCGAGCGCCAGCGCCACGCCGATGACGATCAAGGGGACCTTGATCGACTCAACCATCTTCCACACATCAGACCAGTTGATGGAAAGCATTGTTGATGTCCTCTTTCAGTTCCGAAACCCTGCATCCCAGAGCAGATCAGCTCCCTTGCCTCCCCTGTGAATGTCTCCATCGACGCAGGTCGCCGCAGACCAGAGGGCAGTGGGGAACCGCCACCACCTATTCAACCGCACGGTCGCCCGTGCGTCGTGGGGCCTCGTTCGTTCTGTCGGATTCACCGCACAATCTGTCAGGGTGAGAAAGCTGGAACCCCGCTGGCTTCGCCGCCTACGTGGAGAGTCTCTCTCCCCGAAAGCCTCGCTCCCGCACCGAGGTCGGGACCCGCGGAGCTTAATGCCGGGGCACCACGGCGATATCAGCCCCGTCACCGACGACGGCGATCACAGGGGATACACGAGGGCCCGACCCCCTCGCGGGGACCGGGCCCTGTGACGTTGCCGACCGGATCTCCGATCAGCGAGCGCGGCGCCTCGCCACCACGAGGCCGACGCCGGCGACGGCGAGCAGGCCAACGAGCGCGATGGCAACGCCGGTGTTCGCGCCGGTGCTGGCCAGCTTGTTGCCGTCAGTGCTCTTGCCGCCCGCAGGCTGCGGCTGCTCAGGAGTCGGCTGGGACTGCTCGGCAGTGGGCTGCGGCTGCTCAGGAGTCGGCTGGGACTGCTCGGGAGTCGGCTGGGGCTGCTCGGGGTCGGAAGCTCGGGGAAATCGCACGTCGAAGACTGCGAGGTATCGGACTCGACGATGGCTGCGCCACTCGTCGTCGTCCCCGAGATCTTCACGAGCGGAGTAACCTCAGCGCTGCCGGCGATAAGGAACGAGAACTTCACCGACCCGTTGGCGGGAAGCTCCAGATCCTTGAAGGTAAGCACCTTGCCCGCGACCGTCGGCTCGGGGGCACCGCTGACCGACTGGGGAACGTAGGTGGCGTCGTCCGACAGGGTCGCAATGACCGTTTGAACCGACTTGACATCACGGTTCGGGTTCGTGATCGTCACGCCGATGGTGCGCGTCGCGGTGGAGTCGGCACCCGGCTGTGCGACGGCGCACGTCGCGGAGGACAGCGCGACCTGGCCCTTCGGCGAGAAGGAGGTGACGAGAGAGTAGTCGACCGTCGCATTCGGCTCGAGGGTACGAGTCCAGCTCAGAGCCATGCCGTTGTCCCGGTTGGAATCTGCTCGCTCGAGCTTGTTGGGCAGAGGCGCGCGATCCTTAAGCTTATCCCAGACCTCGTTATAGGAACTGTAGTAGTAGTTCGAACCGGCGGTCGTCGGGACGAACTGCTCGACTCGGCCACGATCCGTATGCTGGCCGGTTTGCGGATCCTCCGCTCGGCAGATGATCGTCCCCGTGCTCTCGTCGTACTCACCGAAGCCGTAATCGTTGTCCTGAAGGTAGCAATCCGCCGCGTGGTAGAGAGTAAAATCCTGAGCGGCATCCGAGATGTTCTTCACCGACGAGGTCGTCGCGTAGAAGTCATTGCCCGTTGAGTAGGTGTCCGTCTGCGTGATCTCGAATCCACCGCCGCGAACGACAGTCGTGAGGACCCACGGATCGGCTTGAGTACCCGTTCCTGACTTCGTTTGCGAAACCGGCGTCCAGGTGGTCGTCCCCATCGACGCCGCAGCTCGCGAATTCAGCTCCCCCGGACCGAACAGCTCAGATCCCACAGCGAGGAAGGTTCCACAGTCCGCTGGATCATGAGCGGATCGACTGTTGAAGAACTCGTTGTACCTATCGCCCTGATAGTTAATCGAGCAGTTGAGTGTGTCGGAGATGGCAATCCGAACGAGCGGTCCGTCCGCATCCTCAATCGTGGGACCCGCGGCGAAGGCTGCCAACGGGTTGAGAACGAGGGTCGCGGAGCCGAGCGCTGCAATGACCAGTTTCTTGGACAGGCGCATGAGGAGACATCCTTAAGCGTTGATGGATAGTGTGCGGCCAATCTAGCATCCGCGCGTCAGCTTTCCAAATGGTTGAACTTGTCATCTTCGACCGTCGCAGCTGGCGCTCGAAATGCACCGCCGTGAGACGTCCTCGGCGCGCTCAGGGCAAGCAAGCAGGCACGACAAGGGGCCCCGGCCTCGTCACGTTTTGAACTGCCTCCCGTTTCTTGGACATCGAAATTGAAGTCCAGGGAATGGGAGGCTTTTCGTGTCTGTGGATCTGGGGTTGAGGCATGATCGTTTGCTTCGGGAGCAGGCGGTGGAGATGTTTGAGAGGGGATACGGCTACGGTTTGACCGCCAGGAGGCTTGGTGTGTCTGCTGAGACTGTGAGAGAGTGGCAGAAGATGTACCGCGTGATCGGGAGGGGCGGGCTTCTTGCCATGGGAGTAAAGCGGGCCAAATACGACTATGAGACCAAGGTCGCCGCGGCGAGGGCCGTGGTTGACGGTGGGATGAGTAAGCCTGAGGCGATGGTGCGTTTCAGTATTGCGAGCGCGACACCGTTGAAGAAGTGGTGCAGGCTGTACCGCGAGGGCGGCGCGCAGGCGCTCAAGCCCAAGCCCAAGGGCAGGCCGAAGGGGTCGGTGCGGGCGGTGCCACCAACGCGTGAGGAGGAACTCGAAGAGCGCGTGCGCAAGCTCGAGGCGCAGGTGGCGTACCTAAAAAAATCGATTGCCCTGAAGGCGCAGAGGCGCTCCCAAACCGGGACAAAGCCCTAGTGGTCGCCGAGCTTTCAGGGCGCGGACACGCGGTGTGTGATCTCCTCGAGGCCGCCGGCCTTGCCAGGTCGAGCTACTACTACGCGCTGGCTCACCCCCAGCAGCCAACCAGGGCGTATCTGCGGCCCAAGGTTGCCCAGATCTTTTCACGAACCCCCAACGGGTGCGGTCACAGGCAGGTAGCCATGTGCCTGCGCGCTGAGGAAGGGGAGCGCATCGCCGATAAGACGGTCCTAAAGATGATGGGCGAAATGGGGCTGCGTGCAGGCATACGCCGCGAAACGAAGTACCACAGGTACAACTCCTACAAGGGGGACGTGGGGCAAAGCTTTGAGAACATCATCGGCCGCGACTTTAAGGCCGATGGGCCCTGGCAGAAACTCGGTACCGACGTCACCGAGTTCAAACTCTCCTTCGGTAAGGCCTACCTCGCTCCGGTCTACGACTTTGCCAGCAAAGAGATCGTGGCTCACTCCATCTCCATGTGTCCCAACCTCGCCCAACAAAAAGAGATGCTCCAGATGCTCATGGACGTCAAGCCCGCAGGAGCTGAGCCGATCTTGCACTCGGACATGGGATGGCAATACCAGCACAAGGCCTACATCAGTGCGCTCGCCGATAACGGTTTCATCCAGAGCATGTCACGCAAAGGCAACTGCATCGACAATGGCGCCACCGAGCAGGTTTTCGGGCACCTCAAGGACGAGTTCTTTCGCGGCCAGGACTGGCAGACCTTCGAGAGCTTCAAAGCCGACCTCGAGGCTTACATCACGCACTGGAACACAACAAGACGCCAAGTAAAGCTCAAGGGCCTGACCCCGGCAGAATACCGGGATCAGGCCCTACAGGAAGCCGCATAACGGCTACCATTTAAAGCGTCCAAGTTTCGGGGCGCAGTTCATTTCACGGACGAGGCCGGGGCCCCAAGTGGTCACGAACCGGATTACTCGCGGAAGTTCATGCCGAAGTCGATGGCGCCCAGCGCGTCGAGGAAGTCCTCGGACACGGAGCCGTCACCGAAGTCGGCCTCGGAGTAGTTCGAGTTCGCCATGGCCTCAGCCGTCGGCTCAACGATGACGTCGTTGTAGCGCGACAGGCCGGTGCCGGCCGGGATGAGCTTACCGAGGATGACGTTCTCCTTGAGGCCCACCAGGGAATCCGACTTGCCGTTCATGGCGGCCTCGGTCAGGACCTTGGTGGTCTCCTGGAAGGACGCGGCGCTCAGCCACGAATCCGTGGCCAGCGACGCCTTCGTGATGCCCATCAGCATCTGGCGGCCGGAGGCGGGCTGGCCGCCCTCGGCTGCGACGCGGCGGTTCTGCGTCAGGTACGCCATGCGGTCGACGAGCTCGCCGGGCATGAACGTCGTGTCGCCGGGCTCCAGGATGGTGACGCGACGCAGCATCTGACGGACGATGACCTCGATGTGCTTGGCGTGGATGCCCACACCCTGGTCGCGGTACACCTTCTGGACCTCGTCCACGAGCATCTTCTGAGCCACGTTGCGGCCCATGATGCGCAGGATCTCCTTGGGGTCCAGCTGGCCTTCGGTCAGCGGGGTGCCGGCCTCGACGTGCTGGCCCTCGGACACGAGGAGCTTCTGGCGACGCGACACCTCGATGACCAGGTCTTCCTTGCCGTCGTCACGGGTGATGACGACCTTACGTGCGCTCGGGTCTTCGTCGTCGATGTGGACGCGGCCGGCGGCCTCGTTCATCTTCGCCTCGACCTTCGGGCTACGGGCCTCGAAGAGTTCCTGAACACGGGGCAGACCCTGCGTAATATCCGCAGCGGAGGCAGCGCCACCGGTGTGGAACGTACGCATCGTCAGCTGCGTGCCGGGCTCGCCAATCGACTGGGCGGCGATAATGCCGACGGCCTCGCCGATGTCGACCTGCTTGCCGGTGGCCAGCGAACGGCCGTAGCAGGCCGCACAGGTGCCGACCTGCGACTCACAGGTGAGGACGGAACGGCAGACGATCTGCTCGACACCGGCGGCAACCAGCTCGGCGAGCTGGTCATCACCCAGGTCGGTGCCCGCGGGCATGACGACCTCTCCGGCCTCATTGACCGCGTCGCGGGCGAGGTTACGGGCGTAGGCGGTCGTCTCGATGGTCTCGGACGCCTCCCACTCACCGAACTCATTCTTGTGAGCGATGTCGATCTTCAGGCCGGCGCGGGTGCCGCAGTCGGCCTCGCGGACGATGACGTCCTGCGAGACGTCGACCAGACGACGGGTCAGGTAACCCGACTCGGCGGTACGCAGAGCCGTATCGACCAGGCCCTTACGGGCACCGTGCGTGGCGATGAAGTACTCGAGAACCGTCAGGCCCTCACGGTAGTTCGCCTTAATGGGCTGCTCGATCAGCTTCTGCTTCGGGTCGGACACGAGGCCACGCATACCGGCGATCTGCTGAACCTGCGACCAGTTACCACGGGCGCCCGAGTTCACCATGCGGTACACGGTGTTGCGCTCGGTGAAGTTCGCGCGCATGTCCTCAGCGACCTCTTCGGTGCACTGCAGCCACAGCTTTGACGAGCTCCTCGTAACGGGTCTCCTCGAGGATGATACCGGTCTCGAACTGCTCGACGATCTCGGCGGCCTTGGCCTCGTAGCGGGCCAGGATCTCGCGCTTACGCGGCGAGGCCTGAATGTCGGAGAACGCGATCGTGATGCCCGACCAGGTCGACCAGTGGAAGCCGGCCGACTTCAGCGCGTCGAGGCAGTCCGCCACGAGCACGTTCGGGTAACGCTGGGTCAGCGTGTTCACGATGTTGCCGAGCTGCTTCTTGCCGACGACCTCGTTGACGAACGGGTAGTCGGTGGGCAGCTGCTCGTTGAAGATCGCGCGGCCGAGGCTGGTCTCGAGGATCAGGTCGTCGCCGCTCTCCCAGCCCTCGGGGGCTTCCCAGCCCTCGGGCGGCACGGTGCCGTCGGCGAAGCGGATGCGCGCGGTCGCGTTCAGGTCCAGGTTGCCGGCATCGAACGCCATCTGGGCCTCCGCCTGGCTGGAGAAGTACGGAATCACGGGGTTTCCGTCCTCGTCCTTCTCGACCGGGACCGACGGGTCGGGGTTCGAGGTCAGGTGGAACAGACCGATGATCATGTCCTGCGACGGCATGGCCACGGGGCGGCCGTCAGAGGGCTTGAGGATGTTGTTCGTCGACAGCATGAGGATGCGGGCCTCGGCCTGCGCCTCAGCGCCCAGCGGCAGGTGGACAGCCATCTGGTCGCCATCGAAGTCGGCGTTGAACGCGCCACAGGCCAGGGGGTGCAGCTGGATGGCCTTACCCTCAATCAGCTGGGGGCTCGAACGCCTGGATACCGAGGCGGTGCAGCGTAGGTGCACGGTTGAGCAGCACGGGGTGCTCTCGGATGACGTCGTCGAGGACGTCCCACACCTCGGGGCGCTGACGCTCCACCTTGCGCTTGGCGGCCTTGACGTTCTGCGCGTAGTTCTTCTCGACCAGGCGCTTCATGACGAAGGGCTTGAACAGCTCCAGGGCCATCTGCTTGGGCAGACCGCACTGGTGCAGCTGCAGCTGCGGGCCGACGACGATAACGGAACGACCCGAGTAGTCGACGCGCTTACCGAGCAGGTTCTGACGGAAACGGCCCTGCTTACCCTTGAGCATGTCCGAGATCGACTTCAGCGGACGGTTGCCCGGGCCCGCAACGGGACGGCCGCGGCGGCCGTTGTCGAAGAGGGCGTCAACGGACTCCTGAAGCATGCGCTTCTCGTTGTTGACGATGATCTCGGGGGCACCCAGCTCGAGCAGGCGCTTGAGTCGGGTGTTGCGGTTGATGACGCGGCGGTACAGGTCGTTGAGGTCGGAGGTCGCGAAGCGGCCACCGTCCAGCTGAACCATGGGGCGCAGGTCCGGCGGGATCACGGGGATCTTGGTGAGGACCATCGAGGCCGGCGAGTTGCCGGTCGCAACGAAGGCATTGATGACCTTCAGGCGCTTGATGGCGCGGGCCTTGCGCGGGCCGGAGTCCGAGGCGATGGTCTGGCGCAGCGCGGCGACCTCGCCCTCCAGGTCGAAAGTCTCCAGGCGCTTCTGGATGGCGGCTGCGCCCATGTCACCCTTGAAGTAGGTGCCGTAGCGGGCCACCATCGCGCGGTAGAGACGCTCGTCGCCCTCGAGGTCGCCGACCTTGAGGTCCCTGAAGCGCTCCCACACGGCCTCGAGGGCCTTCGATGTCACCGTCGAAGCGGCGGCGAATCTTGGCCATCTCACGCTCGCCCTGCTTGCGAGCGCGCTCGCGCTCGGCCTGCGAGGCGCCGTCCTTCTCGAGGGCGGCGATGTCGGACTCGAGCTGCTCCGCGAAGTCGTTGATCGTGGCGTCGCGGTTGTTCTCCATCTGCTTCTTCTGCACTTCGAGTTCGGCGCGCAGTTCGGCCAGATCCTCGTGGCGACCCCTTTCGTCGACCTCGGTGATCATGTAGGCAGCGAAGTAGATGACCTTCTCGAGGTCCTTGGGCGCGAGGTTGAGCACGTAGCCCAGGCGCGAGGGAACACCCTTGAAGTACCAGATGTGCGTGACGGGGGCGGCCAGGTCGATGTGACCCATGCGCTCACGGCGGACGCGGGAGCGAGTGACCTCAACTCCACACTTCTCGCACACGATGCCCTTGTAGCGCACGCGCTTGTACTTGCCACACGCGCACTCCCAGTCGCGCGTGGGGCCGAAGATCTGCTCACCGAACAGGCCGTCACGCTCGGGCTTGAGCGTACGGTAGTTGATGGTCTCCGGCTTCTTTGACCTCACCGTGGCTCCAGACGGCGATGTCGTCGCCGGTGGCCAGGGTGATCTTCAGGCTGTCGAACGTTTTGGCGTCCAGCAAAGTTATCTCTCCCTATCAGATCGCATCGATGGTCGCCGCAGCGTTCGGACGAGCATCAAGGGTGATGCCCAGGTCCTCACGCGCATTGAAGTCTTCGTCCTGCTCACGCAGGTCAATGACGTTGCCAGCCGCGTCGAGAGCTTCGACGTTCAGGCACAGCGAGCGCATTTCCTGGATGAGGACTCGGAAGGACTCGGGGATGCCGGGCTCAGGAATGTCCTCGCCCTTAACGATGGCCTCGTACACCTTGACGCGGCCGGTGGTGTCGTCCGACTTGATGGTCAGCAGCTCCTGGAGGGCGTAGGCGGCGCCGTAGGCTTCCAGGGCCCACACCCTCCATCTCGCCGAAGCGCTGGCCGCCGAACTGGGCCTTACCGCCCAGCGGCTGCTGCGTGATCATCGAGTACGGGCCCGTGGAGCGGGCGTGGATCTTGTCGTCGACCAGGTGGTGGAGCTTGAGCATGTAGGTGTAGCCCACCGAGATCGGGTACGGGAACGGCTCACCGGAGCGGCCGTCGAACAGGCGCGCCTTGCCCTCGTAGTTGGTGAGGACGTCGCCGTCGCGGTTCGGGTTCACGTTGCGCAGCAGACCGGCGAGCTCGTCGGCCTCGAGGCCGTCGAACACGGGGGTAGCAACGGGTGTGCCGGGCTCGGTCTTGATGCCGTCGGCGGGCAGGTGCGCTGCCCACTCTTCCCCGGCCTCGACAGCGGCCGAGGCATCCCAGCCCTGGTGGGCGAGCCAACCGAGGTGGTACTCGAGCACCTGGCCGACGTTCATTCGGCCGGGGACACCCAGCGGGTTGAGGATGATGTCGACGGGCGTGCCGTCGGCGAGGAAGGGCATGTCCTCGACCGGGAGGATCTTGGACACGACGCCCTTGTTACCGTGGCGGCCTGCCATCTTGTCGCCGATCGTGATCTTGCGTCGCTGAGCGACGTAGACGCGCACGGTCTGGCGGACGCCGGGGTTGAGGTCGTCTTCGTCGTCGTTGAATTCGCGGACGCCGATGACGATGCCCTCTTCACCGTGGGGGACGCGCAGGGAGGTGTCGCGCACCTCGCGGGCCTTCTCACCGAAGATGGCGCGCAGGAGGCGCTCTTCGGAGGTCAGCTCGGTCTCGCCCTTCGGGGTGACCTTACCGACGAGGATGTCGCCGGCGGTGACCTCGGCACCGATGCGGATGATGCCGCGCTCGTCCAGGTCGGCGAGGGATTCCTCGGAGACGTTGGGGATGTCGCGGGTGATCTCTTCCTCACCGAGCTTGGTCTCGCGGGCGTCGACCTCGTACTCCTCGATGTGGATCGAGGTGAGGATGTCCTCTTCCACGACGCGACGGCTCAGGATGATGGCGTCCTCGTAGTTGAGGCCTTCCCACGACATGTAGGCGACGAGGAGGTTCTTGCCGAGCGCGACCTCGCCGTTGGAGGTGGCGGGGCCGTCGGCCAGGACGTCGCCGGCCTCGACGCGGTCGCCCTCGTCCACGATAACGCGCTGGTTGGTGCAGTTACCGGGGTTGGAGCGCTCGAACTTCTCGAGGCGGTAGGAGTCGCGGCCGCCCTCATCCGTGGAGACGACGATCAGGTCCGCGGAGACCTCGGAGACGACGCCGGAGTGGGCGGCGAGGATCATTTCGCCGGAGTCGTGCGCGGCGCGCAGCTCCATGCCGGTGCCGACCAGCGGGGCTTCCGTGGTGAGCAGCGGCACGGCCTGACGCTGCATGTTCGCGCCCATGAGGGGCTCGGTTCGCGTCGTCGTGCTCGAGGAAGGGAATGAACGCCGCGGCGACGGACACCATCTGACGTGCGGAGACGTCCATGTAGTCCACGCGGTCGCGGGCGATCAGGGTCGGGTCGTCGCCGGCGACACGGCACAGGACGTCGTGCTCGGCGAAGGAACCGTCGGCCTCGAGGGGCGACGAGGCCTGGGCGATGAAGTGGCCCTTCTCGTCGTCCGCGGTGAGGTAGCGGATTTCGTCGGTGACCTTGCCGTCCTTGACGACGCGGTAGGGCGTCTCAATGAAACCGAAGGGGTTGATGCGCGCGAAGGTCGCGAGCGAGCCGATGAGGCCGATGTTCGGGCCTTCAGGGGACTCGATCGGGCACATACGGCCGTAGTGCGAGGGGTGGACGTCTCGAACTTCCATGCCCGCGCGGTCACGCGACAGACCGCCGGGGCCCAGGGCCGACAGACGGCGCTTGTGGGTCAGGCCGGCGAGGGGGTTGTTCTGGTCCATGAACTGCGAGAGCTGGGAGGTTCCGAAGAACTCCTTGATCGCGGCCACGACGGGGCGGATGTTGATCAGCGTCTGGGGCGTGATCGAGTCCGTCTCCTGGGTGGTCATGCGCTCGCGCACGGTGCGCTCCATGCGGGCGAGGCCGGTGCGGACCTGGCCCTGGATGAGCTCGCCGACGGCGCGGATGCGACGGTTGGCGAAGTTGTCGATGTCGTCGACCTCAACGCGGACCTCGACTGGCTCGCCATGGCGGGTGCCGGCGAAGGTCTTGTCGCCCTGGTGCAGGGCGAGCAGGTACTTGACGGTCGCGACGATGTCCTCAAGGGACAGGGTCGAGGCCTTGGGGTCGGCTTCAATGGCCAGCTTCTTGTTGATCTTGTAGCGGCCGACCTTGGCGAGGTCGTAGCGACGAGAGTCGAAGTAGAAGTTGTTGAGCAGCGTCTGGGCGGCGTCGACGTTCGCGGGCTCGCCGGGGCGCAGCTTGCGGTAGATGTCGAGCAGGGCCTCTTCCTGCGTGGCGACCGTGTCCTTCTCGAGGGTCTCGAGGAGGACGGGGTAGTCGGCGAAGGTGTCGCGAATCTCGGATTCGGTCATGCCGACGGCCTTGAGGAAGTGGGTCACCGACTGCTTACGCTTGCGGTCGATGCGCACGCCGACGGCGTCGCGCTTGTCGATCTCGAACTCGAGCCATGCGCCACGGGAGGGGATGACCTTCGCGCCGAAGGTTTCCTTATCCGACGAGCGGTCCGAGAGCTTCTCGAAGTACACGCCGGGGGAACGCACGAGCTGGGAGACGACGACACGCTCGGTGCCGTTGATGATGAAGGTACCGCGGGGGGTCATGAGCGGGAAGTCGCCCATGAACACGGTCTGGGACTTGATTTCGCCGGTTTCGTAGTTCATGAACTCGGCGGTCACGTACATCGGTGCGGAGTACGTGTAGTCCTTCGCCTTGGCTTCCTCCATGGAGTACTTGGGGGATTCGAGGCGGTGGTCGTGGAACGACAGGCTCATGGTGCCTGCGACGTCCTCGATGGGGGAAATCTCGTGGAAGATTTCTTCGAGGCCGGAGACGTCAGGGACGTCGTTGCGGCCGGATGCCTGAGCGGCTTCGACGCGGGCCTTCCACGCGTCGTTGCCCAGCAGCCAGTCGAAGCTTTCGACCTGCAGGCCCAGCAGATTGGGGGCCTGGAGGGGTTCACGAAGCTTGGCGAACGAGATGCGGTGCTTGGGCTGTTTGGCGGTGCTGTTGGCAGCCAAAGGGGATCCTTCCCTGCATGAACGGTGCGCACGCTGCCTTATCACCCATTATCTGACGCGTCCTGGTCCGTCAAGCGCCTGTTACGACGGCTGGATACGGGTCACCTCGGGCATGATAAGGCGCAAATACTCAGGTTACCGTGAGTCGCATCGCGAGTCAAGGCACCGTGTGATATGTGCAGGGTTTCACGGGACGAGGCCGTGGCCAGCTGGTTCGTCGGGGCGGTGCTGGGGACCCTGGTGTGGGTGGTGCCGATACGAGTTGGCTCTGCCGAATCATACAGGAATTCATGCCCATGACTCATGAGTCATCGCCATATGAATATGCACCACAGCGTTTCGCGCTCGCCCCTCAGGTCCCGAGTGCGGGCACTTCCGGATAGGTAACGCACATCCGGATAGCTTATTAACTATCCGGATGCTCATAACCTATCCAGGAAGGAACAACCTATCCGCGCCGACGCCACACGTCACCCGATCTCGAGCATCGCTGGAACCTCACGGCACCGCCGCAGCCCATCTGGGTGATGACACCCGTATCGAGTGCTCTTACGCCACAGTAATACGAGTCCGGAAACCCGAAACTCGGACAGTACGAAAGTCCAGCAGATGACGTTGCCAACCCCGTTGAGGATGCGTCAGTCGCACAGGCATGCGGAATGGAACATTGTGAGGCTCCACAGTGACTGGCTATGACAGCGTGACCGATTCGCACGCCTGAGCGAGATGGACGCAGATGTATACGCAACGGGGCACTATTGAGGTATGAGCATCGACGACGAATCTCACCGCGAACCAAGCCCGCCCACCCCCTCACGGGTTGGCGGTGACCCAGCGGCACCTCGCGCCTTGTCGATTGACGAGGAGTGGGCAGTGATCATGGCTCTCGAGGAGGAACGGGGCCGCGCACACGCAGCTGAGCCAACACCCGTCGCATCAGCAGCACCTACACACGAGGATCTGAGCTACCTCGAACCGATCGTTTACCCGGGCGCGAACGACCCAGTGAACCCATGGCGCACCCATCGCGCCATAGCCATGCCGGAGGACAACGGGTGGCGTTGGAGGTGGTGGCGCTTGTGGGCGCTGCCGAGTCTGGCGTTTCTTACGGTCGCTACTGTCGTCATTGTGCGGCTCTATGGACGAGGCAGTCGACCATGGCGACCCCAAGTCTTACATCATGCCGTTCCTGTTTCTGGGGACTCTGTGGTGGAATTGCTTGATCCATGCCCTCTACGTCGTGTGCGTCAGACGCATGAATCCGTCCGTCGGCTTCCATATTGGTGCAGCGATCGCAGCTTTCGTGGCGTCCTCGGTAGCGGCGTTCGTCTGCGTGTGGATGTTCGTGACAGCCGTGAATGTCGGCGCGCTGCCAGGTTCGTAACGTCAGACATACTCACCGACGGACTAACGCCCCGTACGCGGTCAGGGTATTACTGGGCGCATCAAGACAGTTTGATGCGCTCACAAAACGGATAGACACACATCTTTCACAGCCGAGAGGAGAAACTATGAGTGTTGGTTACACAACCGCCATCCATCAGTCTTTCGAGTCCCAGATGAGAGGATCCCAGAAGTGAGTAATGGACCCATCACGACACGTTTCGAGGAGCGAGTTAATAAGGAACTAGCACGCCTTGGAAATGACGGCGATGTTCAGGTCTTCTTAGCACGGCTCGTTCGTGCATTCATCGATACTATCGGCGAGCTGGAAGCACGCCGAGAACTATCTCCTACAGTCGAGGCGCTTCGCGAAACGATTGAGATTATCGATGATACCGAAACGAACGCCGCCATTGATAACACCGACGACGGTGCGCTTGGTGCCTGCTACGCGCGGTACGTGAACGCGCTCGATATCCCAAATTGCTGGATAGCCGGTGTCGAGACCACCCAACACGTCCTCATCAATGTTGCTGATCGACTTGGTGCCACCGGCGGCTCCCGACACAGACTCCGAGTTGTCATCACAACCCGATCTTTCTATCTATCACGATGATGTGATGATCGGCTACATAACCGGTAGAATCGCCGAGGCTTTCGCAGACCTTACTGCTGATGGCCCCATCGAAACGCTCGCCACTCTCATCTACGCGCGCAGCAAAGACCTGTGGTGCGTCAAACTTGGAGAGACCAGCTAGGGAACCAACGCGTACGAGCGACCACTACTGGCAGCTCACGTTGGCATCGAGCCCGCAGACCTCATGCCCACCCCAGACGGAATGGGCGGATGGATCCCCGCACCCTTCAAACCTGCCAGGCGTCGAGATGCCGACGCATTGGTGCCCCAAGTCGGGCTTGAACCGACGACCCACGGATTATGAGTCCGCTGCTCTGACCGACTGAGCTATTGGGGCGGTGCCATCCTATCGGAGGAACGCAGGCCTCTTCCACCGACACCTCATCTTGATCCGTCAATCACGCTGAAGCGACATAGGACCTTAGTCATGCCTATGGTGGTTTCACCAGGTCACAGCCAGCAATTTTAAGGAGATGGCATGAACGTCGCAGAACAGATCGTGGCTCAGCTCGTTGACGCCGGGGTACACAGGATCTACGGCATTGTCGGCGACTCGCTCAACCCCATCGTTGACGCCGTGCGCAAGACCGGTGGCTCGAAGAAGGGCGGCATCGACTGGATCCACGTGCGCCACGAGGGAGGCGGCGGCGTTCGCAGCATCGGCCGAAGCTCAGCTCACCGGCAAGCTCGCCGTGTGTGCAGGTTCCTGCGGCCCGGGCAACCTGCACCTCATCAACGGCCTGTACGACGCGAACCGCACGGGCGCACCCGTCCTGGCCATCGCCTCGCACATCCCGAGCGTGCAGATCGGCACGATGTACTTCCAGGAGACCCACCCGGACCGCATTTTCGAGGAGTGCTCGGTCTACAACGAGCTCATCTCCTCCGCGGCGCAGTCGCCGCGCACCGTGAACTCGGCGATCCGCCACGCGGTCGGCCTGGGCGGCGTCTCGGTCATCACCCTGCCCGGCGACGTCTCGGACCTCAAGGCCGTCGAGCACATCCCCACCTACGCGCCCGCACGTCCCGCGACGCTGACTCCCAACGCCGCTGACGTTGAAGAGGCCGCAGCCCTTCTGAACAAGGCGGATAAGGTCGCAATCTTCGCCGGCGCGGGCGTCGAGGGCGCCCACGACGAGGTCATCGCCCTGGCGGACGCACTGAAGGCCCCGATCGGGCACTCGCTGCGCGGCAAGCACTTCATCCAGTACGACAACCCCTTCGACGTGGGCATGACGGGCCTGCTGGGCTACGGCGCGGCCGCCGAGGGCATGAGCGACGCCGACGTGCTGATCCTGCTGGGCACCGACTTCCCCTACGACCAGTTCCTGCCGGACACCCCGACCATTCAGGTGGACACGCACGCTGAGAAGCTGGGCCGCCGCACGGACGTCGGCCTCGCGATCCACGCGCAGGTCAAGCCCTTCATCGAGGCACTCCTCCCCCACCTGCGCGCGAACCGTTCCGATTCCTTCCTGAAGTCGAAGATCAAGAAGCACTCGGAGATCATGCACGCCCCCGTGGGTGCCTACACGCGCAACGTGGAGAAGATGCGTCCGATCCACCCCGAGTACGCCGCCCACCTCCTCAATGAGACGGCCGCGAAGGACGCGATTTTCACCGCGGATACGGGCATGTGCAACGTGTGGACCGCCCGCTACATTGATCCGCTCGGCACGCGCCGCCTCATCGGTTCGCTGCTGCACGGGTCGATGGCGAATGCCCTGCCGATGGCCCTGGGCGCTCAGGTCGCTTACCCGGATCGCCAGGTCGTGTCCGTGTCGGGCGACGGCGGCATCTCGATGCTGCTCGGAGAGCTGATCACCGCGAAGATGTACGACCTGCCGGTCAAGGTGGTCGTCTTCAACAATTCGACGCTGGGCATGGTGAAGCTGGAGATGCTGGTCAACGGCCTCCCAGACTTCCAGACGGATGTCCCTGATACGAATTACGCGGAGATCGCCCGCGCAATTGGTTTCCACGCGGAGCGCGTCGAGGACGCGTCTCGCCTGGAGGACGCGTACCGCGAGGCATTCGCAGCGCCCGGCCCCGCTCTCATCGAGGTCATCACGGATCCGAACGCACTCTCGCTCCCGCCGGCCATCACGGGCGGCCAGGTCGTCGGCTTCGCGACCGCGATGAGTAAGATCGTCCTCAACCGCGGCATCGCCGAGGCCTTCTCAATGGCCACCTCCAACATGCGCAACATCCCGCGTCTGTAGGCCATTCACATCTCCGGGGACGAGGCCGGGGCTGGGTTGCATCGCACGACCTGGCCCCGGCCTCGTTTTTCATGGCTTCAATCCACATTTTATCAACATTCATTTTTCTAAAAGACTGGCTTTTCCCAACTCAAATATCGCTTAACAAGTGGACAACTTGTAGCTCACTGCACTAGAACATGACTTGACAGCTATTTATGTGCGCATTTCCCCTCTAATATGCGAGGCGTTCTATCGTTCACGCCACACAGGAGGAACCGCAATGCACGCGCTCGCAGCAATGGCCAGCGCAGCCGGTGCCGTCGACCTCGACACTTTTCCCGCTTGGCTGAGGATCACCCACTTCATCAACTTCGTGATGATGGGTTTCCTCATCCGTTCGGGCTGGGAGGTCCTCGCATCGCACCCGCGTCTGTACTGGAACAATCACTGCACACCCGGATCCGAGTGGCTCAAGTTCACCAAGGACAAGGTGTCGACCGTCCCCGGCGAGTTCACGGCGCGCGACGACCAGCGCAACCTGCACCCGCTGATCTCCCTGCCCGGACGCGGACAGATCGGCCTGGGCCGCGCGTGGCACGCGCTCGTCACGGCCATCTGGCTCCTCAACGGCTTCGTGTACGTCGCCCTCCTCTTCGGGACGGGCCAGTGGCGACGCATCGTCCCCACCTCGTGGCCCATCTTCCCCGAGGCCTGGGAGAGCGCCAAGATCTACATGGGCCTGCAGATCCCCTCCATCGAGCACTTCCAGCCCTATGACGCCCTCCAGAAGCTCATGTACTTCACGGTCGTCTTCATCGTCGCGCCCCTCATGATCGCGACCGGCCCCATCATGTCCCCCACCTTCGCGGGACGCTTCCCCAGGTATGTCAAGATCTTCCGCAACCGCCAGACGGCTCGCTCTATCCACTTCCTGGGCATGGCGTTCTACTGCTTCTTCGCGGTCATGCACGTCGCACTGGTGTTCATCGTCCACCCGAAGTACAACATCGCACACATGATGCTCGGCGAAAACTACAACGACATCTCGGCTGCGCGCTTCGCTCAGGCTGTCACCATGCTGATCATCGGCATCGTCGTCGCCATCGCACTGTGGATCGGTGCCTCCTACTGGTCCCTGTCAAACATGCGTCGCGCACAGCGCTGGGTGTGGGGTGCCACGCAGCCCATTCGCGCGCTCACGATCGACCGCTTGAAGTCGCGCCAGGTCGCGAAGAAGACCTTCACCGAAGCCGATATTTCCCCGTTCCACTGGGTCAACACGCGCCCGCCGACAAAGGAACAGTCCGAGGAGTACATCGCCCTGCGCGAGGACGACTTCAAGGACTTCCGCCTCGAGATCGGCGGCCTGGTCGAGGAGGAGAAGTCTTTCTCCATCGACGAGCTGAAGGCCCTGGGTAAGGTCACGAACATTACGATGCACACCTGCATGCAAGGATGGACGGGCATCGCGAAGTGGGAGGGCATCCGCCTCAAAGACCTCCTCGAGCAGGTCACTCCCACGGAGGGCGCGCACTACCTGATGGCCACCTCCTTCGGACACGTCGGACACACCTACGACGGGCGCCCGACCGAGCCCTACTACGAGTGCATCGACCCGTCGATGATCGACGACGACGAGTGCATCCTCGCCTGGGGCATGAACGACGAGCCTCTGCCCGAGGTCTACGGCGGCCCTCTACGCCTACGCGCCGATTCCCAGCACGGCTACAAGATGGTCAAGTGGGTGCGCCGCCTCGAGTGGATTCACGACTACCACGACGTGGGCGACGGCCAGGGCGGCTCGCGAGAGGATTCGGGTCTGCAGCACTACGATGCTCGCGCCTGATCCCCCGCCTTCGAGCGTTGCCGCGCCTCCCTCCTCGTCCCCACGCATGCGCGTGCGTGTTCGCGGAGGGAGGCGCGGTCTTTATCTGCGGTCTCTGTGCTCGGGCACGCAGGGAAAGCGGTCTATGCGTACCTGCGGGCGATGGCGACGGCCTCGGGCACGTAGGAGCGGCCGAAGACCGCGCAGTGGATCATGATGATGTGCATCTGGTGCAGGGCGATGCGCTCGCGCCAGCCGTCCTCCAGGGGCGAGGCCTCGTCGTAGGCGGCGAGGATCCGCTCGTAGTGCGGGCAGCCGAAGACCGCGAGCGCGGCGAGGTCCTCCTCGGCATGGCCGCCCTGCGCGGCGGGGTCGATGAGGACGGCACCGCCCGGGGTCCACATGACGTTGCCGCTCCACAGGTCGCCGTGGGTGCGGGCTGCGCCGATGTCGTTGTGGTGGCTTTTCGCGTCTTCGACGAGGCGCGGCTGGCCGTGGTCGAGCACGCCGGACTCGAGGCGCTCACAGAGCTTGTCGATGAGCGTTCGTTCGGCGGCCACGAAGGTGCGGTCGTCGGCGTAGGGGGCGATCCGCTCGCGCGCGTAGAAGGCGCCCCAGGATTCTTCCGACGACGAGGCCCGGGCCGGGTCCGGCGTCGCCTCTCGACTCGCGTGCGGGCCGGGATCGGTTGCGTCACTAGACTGGCAGCGCCCCACACGATGCGCGTTGGCGTTGGCGGCACCCATCGCCTCGTGAAGAAGCGACAGGCGCGCCTCCCCCATCCAGCCGTCCCCCTCAAAGCCGGGAGGCGGTGCGCCCAAATGCGTAGCACCGGCGGCGTGCGTATGGGCGAGGGCGCGTCCGAACTCCTCGGCCGCCAGCGGCGTTGGGGCGACGGAGACCAGGCGTGGCTCCTCGAGCCACGTCGCGCCGTGATCGAGCAAGGGAACGACGGCGGCACCGGGGTCCGAGGCCTCGGCGAGCCACGCGAGCCCCGCAACCTCGTAGGCGATCCGCCCGCGGCGACTATCCGCTTTCCTGATGGTGTCCACCGGCACCCTTCCTCTCGATCACCCAATCAACCGTGACAACTCGCGGCCACACCCCCATGCTAGTCGCGCTCCCATTCCACACAGCCGCGCGAAACAGCGGATGACCCCCGGCCTCGTGACTGTGGACACATACTGAGCAAACATCGATATACTGCCAGTAGAAGACAGTCCACCACAACGAGGATGTAGGCCTCCATGACCCTCACGACGACACAGAAGTCCATTCAAGAGCTGCTACACGGCGACCGCCAGTACCAGATTCCCGACTTCCAGCGCCCCTACGTGTGGGAAGAGCAGCAGGCGGAAACCCTCGTGAATGATCTGCTGGGCGCGTGGCGCACGGACGACGGTGACTACTTCCTCGGGTCAATCGTCCTCGTGCAGCACCCCAGCGGCGACGACGTCGACATCATCGACGGGCAGCAACGCCTCACCACCCTGTGTATCCTCGTGTCTCTACTGCGTCACCTGGAAGAGGACCCCGCCCTGCGCGATGAACTCGGCTCTCTCCTCCTCATTGCGCAGTCGCGTATTAAGGGCTTGGATGAGCGGCCACGCCTGAGCGTTCGCGAATGCGACCGCGACTTTTTCGACACGTTCATCATCGGCGACAACATCGACTCACTGCTCGACGTCGACGGCGACAGCCTCACGCGCCCGTCGGTGCGGCGCATCGTCGCCAACGCGCGCGCCATGCTCGACGTGCTGAGCAATCCTGACATGCTCATGCCCAGCGAGATCAGCGACTTTATCCGCTACCTCACCCTGCACGTGTCCCTCATTGAGGTGTCGACCGATTCCTACCAGGCGGCGCACCGCATCTTTTCCGTCCTCAACACGCGTGGCGTCCCCCTGTCGGCCGCCGATATTTCAAGGCGCGCGTCTTGTCCCGCGTGACGCCTGATGCGCGGGCTCATTACGCCGCCCTGTGGGAGCAATCCATCGACACGCTGGGTACGGAAAGCCCGGACGCGTTTTTTGGGCATCTGCTCACGCTCACCCTGCGCGCGCCCGCCAGGAGGGCCCTCATCGACGCGTTCGACGAGCAGGTCCTCACGCCGTTCCTCGCCGCCAGGAGCGGCGAGGAGTTTATTGACGAGGTCTTGGTTCCCTCCGCTCGCGCGTACACGTTGGCGACGCTGGAGCCTCTGGTGGGCCACCCCCGCGGCCACGCCGCTCGAGCTGTTGCGCCTGTATGACTCCTCGGATTGGAAGCCAGCGGCGATGAGCGTGTTGCGCGCGGGGCACGGCGACGAGGAAACCACGTCACTGTTGCTCCTCCTCGAGCGCGTCTACGGCACTGCTGTCGCCGCGCGTCTCACCCCGTCGGCTCGCGCCGCAATCATCACACAGTTCATCACAGCATTCGAGGACGGCGAGTCTCTCAACGCTGCTTGTTCCGTGCCGGATAGCGTCCGCCACCGGGCCGCTGAGACGATCTCGCGACCCCTGCCTCAGTCCTCCATCCGCAAGGTCCTGCTGTACCACGCGATGGTCCACGAACACGGTTCTTTCCCGACGCGTCTGCCGCGCTCCATGGGCGTTGTATGCGGGCTTCCCAGCCAGCCACATTCGCGGCGTTGGCAAGGACATCGACCTGCGCGCGTGGAACAAGCGCCTGGGGAGCTTCATCTTGTCCACGATTAAGTCACGTACCGTCAACCAGGCACCCGACTGGGATACGGTGGTGCGCGCCACCCACCGCGTGATGACGCTCGGCGAGTTCGCGGTCGGATCCCTGCCTTCAACCGGGGGCGAGATTCACGCTACCGACCTTGAGGAACGCCAGAGGCACCTGACTCAACTGATCTTGGACTACTGGGATATTCGGCGAGATTCCGATGGCGTGGACCTATCTCTCCTGTCCAGCGCCGACCTTGAGGCCGCCGTCGACAAGCGCTCGGCTGCCCGCGGCCGCCAGGTGCGCCTGGCCGACGTCGTCGCGACCGGCATCATCGCCCCCGGCGACACCTTCATATGGCGGCGCCGCAACCTCGGCAACGTCTACGTCGTGACCATTTCCCCGGAGGGCACCATCGTCCTGCCCGATGGCCAGGAAGTGACCTCCCCGTCCGCCGCAGTCACCGCCCTGACAGGAACCAGCAGCGCCGCTGCCCTCGACGTCTTCGTGCGCGAGTCCGACGGCAAGAAGCTGCGCGACCTGTGGGACAGCTACCGGAGCCGTTTCGCCTCGTAGAGCCGTCTCACGCGCACGCGGGCCCGATGGGTGGTGGCCTGGGCCCTTGACCCCTTGATGCGCACGTTAACCCTCTCATGCGCACGTGGGCTCGACACCTCGCACGTGGGCGACGCCACCCAGGGGTATATCGAGGGGTTAACGTGCGTATCGAGGGGTTAACTCGCATGTTCAAGGGCTTAGGTGCGACCAACACAGCACGACGGACACCATTGTGCCCAAAACGCAGACGACCTCGCCCACAACAGCCCGTTTGCAGTGTCATTTGCCGAGGTGGTCTGCACTTTGGGCGCAACAATGCTCCAGACCGCGACCTCATCGTCACCAATCGGGGGGAATTGCACGACACGAGGGTTCGACACGCCGGCGACACGCCGCAAGAAGGCTTCGTGTAGTGCAAAACCCCCCATCACCACCGACATGGAGAACACCAGGGGTACGGAGGACCCGGCCACAGTGCCTGTGAGCGGCAAAAGCCCGGCAACAGGACCCAAGGGCGGCCCCACTTTCGGTACAAAACTCTCCCAGCACACCCACCCTCACCGCATATCCGGTACAAAACTCTCCCCGCACACCCACCCTCACCGCATATCCGGTATAAAACTCTCCCTGCTCACCCGAAATGGCTCAATTTGGCGCTTTTTATGCATGCAGGGAGAGTTTTGTACCGTTCTCACCACCAAGAAGCCAAGCAGGGAGAGTTATGCACCGTTCTCACCACCAAGAAGCCAAGCAGGGCAAACTGTGTACCGAACGCAAGGCAGAGATCAAGCGAGCCAACACAACAACACTCCTGGCCCCACAGGTGTGAAGCGCGCCGAAGGGGCCGGAGCACCTCGCCGCGGTGCCGGTGGGCGGCGGCAAGAACACAGCCAAACAAATTTCGCACATAATTTCCCACGGTCACTTTTCGAGACCACCCGAAAACGTTGCAATCCCAACGAGGCGAATTCAAGGTTTGAACAAGTTGCGAGGGAATTACGTGCGAAATTGCTGAATATACCAGGCACCACCACGATGAAGAGCGCCGCAGAGGGCCGGAGGGTCTGGCTGCGGTGCCCATGGGCGGCAGCAAGAACACAGCCAAACAAATTTCGCACATAATTTCCCACGGTCACTTTTCGAGACCACCCGAAAACGTTGCAATCCCAACGAGGCGAATTCAAGGTTTGAACAAGTTGCGAGGGAATTACGTGCGAAATTGCTGAATATACCAGGCACCACCACGATGAAGAGCGCCGCAGGGGCCGGAGGGTCTGGCTGCGGTGCCCATGGGCGGCGGCGGGGCCTGGCCGGGCTTCGAGACGACGCACAGCACCATCAGTACACCAGGTGCCACCGGTGTGGAGGGCACCGGAAGGTCTGGCTGCGGTGCCCGTGGGCGATGGCATAGCCTGGACGCGGTGCCGGTGCGTGCCGGCGGGGCCAGGCTGCGGTGCCCGTGGGCGGCGGCGGGGCCTGGCCGGGCTTCGAGACGACGCGCCGAGCCGAAGGCTCGCAGCGCGGACGGCTCGCGGGCGGGCCGCCGCCCACGGGCACACCAAGCAGCCCGGCCCCACAGCAGGCCCTCCGGCGCCCGGAACACCAGCGGAGCAGCAGCAACAACGGACTATAGGTCACGAACGTGGTGCTTAAGTTCCGGGTTTAGGTTGGGATTGCGGGCGAAAGTCGCTGTTATTTAGGTTCGGGCGGTTAATCGCGCAGCTTCCTTGACTTTCTGGGGTGATCGTGTAGTGGGTGAGAACACGATCGAATCGTGCTCGGCGTTGCCCGGTGTGCGCTGTGCCGATGAAGAAGAATGGACACACCGCGGCGGGCGCTCAACGGTGGAAATGCACCTCGTGCGCCCTGTCAACCACATGTCCATCAGGGCGTGCGCGCCGACACGAACAAGCCGATGAGCTGGCAGACTTCATCGCGTGGGCGACGTCTCGGCACACCCAAGACGAACAGGAAGGCTCAGCGCGCGCTTTCCGGCGTCGTACCTGTTGGTGCTGGCAGGTGCCGGTACCTCACCCGCCCGTCACCGGGCAGGGTCCACGATCAGATCTTCATTGACGGCATGCACCTGTCGGGCGGATGGGTGCTGCTGATCGCCCGAGACCGCGAGCATGTGCTGGAGTGGCAGTGGGCGGCCAACGAATCCGCGCAGGCCTACACGGCCCTACTTGAACGCCTCGCTCCTGCCGATGTGGTCACCACCGACGGTGCTGCAGGCGCCTTGGCGGCTATCGCGCACCTATGGCCCTCCACGCGCGTGCAACGCTGCCTGGTCCACGTTCATCGTGACATCATCCGCGACCCTAACCATGCATCCCAGAACCGAACCCGCACGGGCGTTGCTGGCCTTGTCACGACGCTTGACGAGCATCACCAGCGTCGACCAAGCCAGCGCGTGGTTGACGATGCTCCACGACTTTGGGCACACCTTCCGAGAATGGATGTCACAGCGCACCTTCGCCGCTCAAGACCCTGCATGGGCGTCAAAAACCGGTAAAACCTGGTGGTACACGCATGAACGCACGCGCCGCGCTACCGACGCTTGGCACGACTGGCACGCCAAGGAGTGCTGTTCACCCACCTGACCAACCCCGACGGCACACCAACCGACCCACCGGCCTGCGCCACCACCAACCACGTCGAATCCATCAACGCTGTCGTGCGTGAACTCCTCCACGCTCACCGCGGTGCCAGTGCCTACCACCAAGCCGTCATCGCCCAATGGGCTCTCCTCCTGCGCACCCCACAACCCCCGACCCCCACCGAAGTCCTGACCCAATGGGGAACACGACGGGTGCCCCACACCCCGCCGGATCCCCACACCAAAACACCCCAACCACACCGATCAGAAACGCCACGGAATCCCGGAAGGAACCCCACCCCAGAAGAAGGACTCTGGCCACGCAAAGGCTGGGCCGGACGCGCCCACTAGACCCACGACACGCCGTCTAAAGCACCACGTTTGCGCCTATAGCCCGCAACAACACACCCGTGCATGCAAAAAACCGACATCCGGATCGGATGTCGGCCTGTGGTGGAGCTAGGGGGATTCGAACCCCCGACCTTCTCATTGCGAACGAGACGCGCTACCAACTGCGCCATAGCCCCAAGGACTCACACAGCTTAGCACCATGACAATCGGCCATGCAAGCCGACCACCGTCGCGTGCGACATGACACGGAGATGGAACGGACAAGGGAGCCGCGCAGGCAGCGCGACGTTAACGAGTGCGCCGCCGCGAACACTCCACGAGGGAAGACACCACCAGCCCTCTAAACGCGCACATCCGAGCCAACCGTTCCAGCGGCCCCCAGATGCGACCGCGCCGCGAGCCCGAGGGCCCGCGGCGCGGCATCACAACGATTCAGCTATTACTGGGCGCGGCGCGCGTCCAGGACGGCATCCAGGTCGAGGGCGACGGCCTGGTCGGCGACGACCTCGGCGGTGGAGCGGGCACCCACCTGGGCGGTCTGGGCGATCGGGCGAGCCGGAACGGCCGCGCCGATGCGCGGGATGCCGCGCAGGTCGGTGTCGGCGTGGACGATGCGGCCGCGAACGCGCTCGCGCGACGCGTAGGTCGGGGCGGGAACGGGGACGACGGTCCAGGCGCGCGCGGGAGTGTCGGCGACCTCGACGATCTCGGGGACGTCGACGTTGAAGACGAGGGAGGGAACGGATCCGGTCTGAGGCGCGACATCTGAAGCCGCAGTATCCTCCGCGGCTTCCTCGGATGAAGAAGAGGCGCGCTCGGCGGAGGCGGGGGCGGGAGCCGCAGCGGTGGGTCGACCGGCGCCACGCACGTCGCCGCGAAGCTGGTGAGTAGTTCGAGCTCGCGCTCAGATGCCTGCTGGGAGCGGACGGCGGCGACACGAGAGGCACCGAGCGAGGCCACGAGCGCGGCGGCCGGGATGACGATCCAGGCCCACACGATGGAGGTCGAGGCGATCACGATGCCGAGGGCGACGGTCGCGAGGGTGCAGATGCCGGTGATGACCATGCGGCGGCGTGCGGCGGCGCTTTCGGCGGCGATGCGCGCGGCGCGGCGGGCGCGCAGCTGGCGATGTCGCGGACCGCCTTGTTGTTGCGTCGGTCGATGACGGGGCGACTACGTCCCGTGGTGCCCTGGTGCATGCTGCCTCCGCTCGTGAGTGCGCGCTCGGCCAGGATGGTTCCGCTGGCGTGGTCGCACGTCTCTAATTCTGTCTCATTCGTGTGGATGATGCGCAGTTTCGGCGAAAAACGGTCGATTTCGCGAGACTGGACGATAGCTGTTCGGCGCGCGACGAGTGACGGTACTGTCGCAAAAAGCGCGACGAATACCGCGACGATGACAAGTCCACCGATCTCCACCCTCTCAACGTAAAGGGGTTTGCGAGTAGCGCTGTCGCGCCTCACGGGCGTGTCGAGCTCTCAAACCTCCCGGTAAAAAGATGACTAACCTCAATCGTCACACGTGCAACATTGACCCCACAAGCACCGAAGGAAAGTGACACTGGCCACTCACAAAGCGCGGTGTTCGGCACCCACCCTAACCGATCGCGCTGCGCCCCCACCGCCGCTGCACGAGCCCGCCCTCGGGCAGAGACTCGGCGTCGATGAAGAAGGCGATATGGTCCGCCCACTGCCCACCGATGTGCATATAGCGCGGGCGCAGCCCCTCCTCCACGAGGCCGAGGCCTCGGCACACCCCCAGGGACCGCTCATTCTCGGGGCGCACACAGACTTCGACGCGATGCAGGCCAAGCTCCCCGACGACGAGGTCCAAGACGAGGGCAGCGACGAGGGAACCCAGGCCTCGGCCCGCCCACTCCGAGACGATCCAGTAGCCGAGCATGCCCGATGACATCGCACCCCAATGGACGTTCGAGATCGAGAATTGACCCACGTAACGCCCGTCGATCTGCACGCCGAAAATCAGCGCGTTGCCGAGGCGCTGATCGCGGTCAGCACGATGCACGTACTGTGAGAACGTCGGGATATGCTCGAGCGTGTCCGGCGGCAGGGTCGCTTCCCACGGACGCAACCAATGCCCGTCGGTACGGCGCACGGTATCGAGGGCGCGGTGCTCCTCGCCGCGCACGGGACGTACGACGAGTTCGCGCGGCCGAGGATTCGACTCGGGCCCAGAGCGCAGGAAGCCGCGACCGACCGGGTCGGGAACGCGCAGCGTGAGCATCTCAATGTCGCGCCCCCACACGCACGTGCGGCGACGGAAGAAACACCTCATTCGAGGACCAGGCACTGGAGGCTGTCCCCTGCTCGCACGGTGGTCACGTCCTCGGGCACGACCGCGAGAGCGTTGGAGTCCGCGAGCGCGGACAGCAGCAACGAGGCCGGGGTGCCCATGACGGCGGCGTTGTAGCCGGAGCGGGGCGAGCCGGTGAGGCGCACGCGCACAAACTCGCGGCGTCCGCGCGGGGAGTACCAGGAGCGGTCGATGGCGGCGCGTACGACGGGGCGGTTGACGGCGGTCCAGCCCTGCATGTGTCGCAGCGCGGGGCGGACGAAGACCTCGAAGCAGACCTGGGCGGAGACCGGGTCGCCGGGCAGGCAGACGATGGGAGTGCCGGGCTGGCCGTCCTCGGCACCAACGGTACCCACGCCCATGATGTGGCCGGGCCATGCGGCGACATTGTCGAAGCGGACGGTTCCGAGCGCACCAAGGACCTCGCGCACCGTGTCGCCGCTCCCATACGAGATGCCGCCGGTCGTCAGGACGAGGTCCGCGCGCACCAGCTGGTCCTCAATGGTCTCGCGCAGGCGGGCGCGCTCGTCCGGCACGGCGGCGACGCGGAAGGTCTGAGCTCCAGCATCCGCGACGGCAGTCGACAGTGCGTGACCGTTCGCGTCGAAGACGGTGCCGGGACGGGCCTCGCCGCCGGGCTCGACGATCTCGTCGCCGATCGAGATGATGACGACGCGCGGGCGCGGGTGGACCAGGACGCGGTCGCGGCCCACGCCTGCGAGGAGCGCCATCTGGCGGGCACCGATACGCGTGCCGGCGCGCAGGACCGTGTCACCCTGGGCGACGTCCTCCGCACGGCGGCGAATGTTCTCGCCGCTGGCGGGGGCGGTGCGCAGGGCGACCTGGGGTGCCGATGCCGTGGTCCGTGAATTCGAGGGAGACCACGGCCTCGGCACCCGTGGGCATGGGCGCGCCGGACGCGATGCGGATTGCCGTGCCGGGGACCAGGGCGGCCGGGTCGACCGCGCCGGCACGGATCTCCTCGGTGACGGGAAGCGTCACCGGCGTCTCCAGGGTGGCTCCCTCGCAGTCGCGAACGCGAACCGCGTATCCGTCGCACGCCGACAGGTCGGCGACCGGGAGGTTGAAGGGAGCCTGCACGTCCTCTGCGAGCACGCAGCTGACCGCGTCAGCGAGCTGAACGTCGAGCGGCGGCAGCGCGTGGGCAACGGCCATGCAGTCCTGGTAGAAGTCGGCAACGCTTCGCATAGTTGTTAGTCCTCGAGCTTGGAGCGCAGGAACTCCTTGAGTTCCGCTCCAAGCGCCGGGTCCTCAAGGGCGAGCGTCACGTTGGCTTCGAGGTAGCCGAGTTTGTCCCCGGTGTCGAAGCGCCGCTCGTCGATGACTACACCGTACAACCCTCCACCCTCTTCTTCGGGGAGGTCGATCATACGCGCGTACCCATCTGTGAGCTGATACTCACCGCCGGCGCCCGGTTCGATGTTCTCGAGGGCCGTGAACACGGCCGGGTCAAGCAGGTAGCGGCCGACGACCGCGTACTCGGACTTGACCTCTTCGAGCGGGGGCTTCTCGGTGACGTCGGTGATGCGCATGAGCTGGCCCTCTTCGAGGTCGACACCCTCGGGGATCGGCAGCACCTCGACGGCGGTCGACGCGTAGGCGGTGGCCTGCTCGGGGGTGACCTTGAGCAGGGCGACGACGGTGCCGCCCAGGGCGCCTCGCACCTGAATCATCTTGCGCAGCAGCTGCGAGCCGGGCTCCATGAGGTCGTCGGGCAGCAGGACGGCGAAGGGGGCGTCGCCCACGTGGGACTTGGCCTGCAGGATCGCGTGGCCGAGGCCGAGGGGGTGGCCCTGGCGCACGGAGTGAACGCGCGCGTACTTCTGTACTCGTTGACGTACTCGAGGGCCTTTTCCTTACCGGCCTTCTCCAGGTCGGCCTCGAGGCCGGGTTCGGCGTCGAAGTAGTCTTCGATCGACTGCTTGCCGGCGCGGGTGACGAAGAGGATGTCCTTGATGCCGGCGTCCGTGGCCTCGCGCACGATGTACTCGATCGAGGGGCGGTCGACGACGGGGAGCATTTCCTTGGGCACGGACTTCGTGATGGGCAGGAAGCGGGTTCCGCGACCGGCCGAAGGGACGACGGCGTGCACTACGGGCTGGTTTTTATCTGACATACTTCACAGAGTAGCGAAGAAACCGTCCGAGAGGGAGACGATGGCCACAAAAACAACTCTCCGCGCGGAGGTACGTAGCCACCGCCGCGCCCGGCGCGCCGAGGCCCCCACGCTCGGATCCCACAGCACCGTCCCCCATGACAGCACCCACTAAATCCGAGTCCCCACTATTCCCGGAAGCCACCCCTCCCCGTTCCCGTGCGCAACCGCGCCGAAGCGGAAGGGATCGCGCTCCAGATTCGCGCCCTGACCTCGTCAATGGGCGGAGTCACGCTGCCCGCGCTCTTCGTGCCCACCCCCCTCGAGCCCGACTTGTCCCTGACGCTCAGGGCCTTCGATCGCGCGCTCCTGCCCATCCTCCTCGACGAGGCCGGCACCCCCTACCGCTCCCCTCGCTGGGGCCTGTGGGAGGCGGGGCAGGCGTTGGTGACGCTCGGACGGCCTCCCGCTCAACCGCGCAGCGAGGCAATGGGGGCGGAGTCGCTCCAAGAGGCGGATCTGATCGTCATACCGGCATTGGCCGCATCCGCGGACGGGGCGCGTCTCGGGCAGGGCGGCGGCTGGTATGACCGTGCGCTCGTCCACCGTTGCCCTGACGTCCCGGTTGTTGCGGTGATTTTCGACGACGAAGTGCTTGCCCCCGGAGAAATTCCCACGGAGACACACGACGTTCCGATCAACGCGATCATTACGCCGACACGCACGATCGCCATTGGCGTTCGATAGGGTTTTTCCCTGCGTTTACTGTCTTTTGCGACACGAACAATCGTTTGTCATACACCTCTCACGACTGAGTTTTCGGCCGAAATCACAGGTCGCTGACCGAATTGCAAAAAGTGCGATGAACATTACTCTCTAAGCACTGTCGTTAAGACGAAAGTCCCCCTAATGTTCTCCGTGGTAACAGCGCGCCCGCGCGGCGCCAGCCCCGGCGGCTCCCGCCCGCCACGCCGAATCTTTCGGCGATTCAGTCTTGTCGGCAAAGCCGACCTTTCACACAGGAGAACCCATGCTTAAGGGCTTCAAGGAATTCATCGCTCGCGGTAACGTCGTCGAGATGGCCGTTGGTATCATCATCGGTGGCGCCTTCAAGAACATCGTCGACGCCCTCGTTAACGGTGTTATCAACCCTCTCATCGCTGCCTCCGTCGGCAAGCCGGACTTCTCGAAGGCCTTCATCGTCACGTTCCATGGCACCGACATTACGTTCGGTGTTCTGCTGACCGCTGTCATCAACTTCCTGATCATGGCATTCGCGCTCTACTTCTTCCTCGTGCTGCCCATGAACTACCTGGCCAAGCGCACGAAGAAGGCCGAGGATGAGGCCCCCAAGGAGGTCTCCGAAGAGGTCCAGCTCCTCACGGAGATCCGCGACGCCCTCGCCAAGGGCGACCGCGCCTGATTCTTTCCTTTTCCGCGAGGCGGGGCCGATGCAATCGCATCGGCCCCGCCTTGTTGCATCCCCGCGGTCCTGCGCGACGACGCGCCCCTAATTTCGCATGCAATTCGGCGACCCGAACTTTCAGCCACCCCAACAAACGTTGAAATTGCAACGCCTATATTTCAAAGCATGAAAAGTTGACAGGGAAATTGCATGCGACATTACCGGAAATTACGCATCGGATCGACGCCCCAGTGCGGCTCGCGGCACCGACGCCCTACGCGCGCGCCTGGGCGTGCGGGGGCACGTTGGCCAGTAGGCGCGCGTCGTTGGCCCCGTCCCCCGGTCGGGGGCGTCGGCCATCGATCCGGGCCGCGTGTCTTCGGGGCGCACGCGATCCTCCCAGGAGGGCGGCAGCCCCTCCTCGATGAGGTGGCGGTCCACGTCAGACACGTAGCGCGCGACGCGACGGCGCTTACGCGGCACCGCCTCACTCATCGGCGCCCTCAGCATCAGAGGACTCCGCCTGGGCATCCTCGGAGGCCGAGGCCTCACCGGCCTCCCGCGCGGCCGCAGGCTTCGTGCGGCGCACGACGTTGCCGAGGACCGCGTCGGACTGGAAGCCACGGCGCGTGATGCCCAGGGCCTCGCGCAGCTCTTCGGCGGTCTCCAGGTCGGTGCGCTCCACCCCGTCGGAACGTACCCAGGCGGCCATCTCGTCGAGCTGGTCGTCGGAGTAAGCGGCCAGAGGCAGCCCCTTGGCAATCGCCGGGCGTGGCCCGCGATTCTCCTCGGAGGCGCGCTCCTTGCGCTTGATGGCCAGCAGCATGCCGGTCGTGTCCTCGTCGGCCTTCTTGCGACGCTTGGATTCCTCGTCGAGGCCGTCATCCAGCATCGGCATGCGCGGGGCGACGGGTTCCTCGGAGCCGTCCTCCGAGTCGTCCTCCGAGCCGTCCTCGGATTCATCCGAGCCTGACGAGGCCGTGGCCGCGGACGCCTCTTCCACGCGTTCTTCCGCGGCCTCGTCGTCGACGACGCGCTCAGGAATGGCCACGACGGGCTCATCCGCCGTGGCGTGCAGCTTCTCGAGGGCGTCGAGGACGCTATCCACGATCGCGGAGGCTTCCTTCTCGGGGTCGATGAACAGCGCCATCGACAGGGCGGTGTAGACGGCCCAGCCCTGGGCTTCGAGCCAGCGGGGACGGGCGCGGTCGCGCACGCGCTGGCTGGGCTCGGCCAGGTATTCCTCGTCGTCGGTGAGGACGGCGAGCAGCAGGCGTCCCGGGGAGTCCGGGTGCCCGATGGCCAGGGGGATGCGCATGCCGCCGGGGATACCGACGTTGGCGACGACCTCGAGCCCGCGCGAGTACAGGTGCTCGGCGAGGTCGACGAGCAGACGGTCCGGCTCGCCGGCCAGGACCGGCCACGCGTCCATTCCCTCTCCGGCGTGGCCCTCCGCGATTTCGATGAGGTCCACGAGCATCCGCGCGCCCGCGTGTCCTAGGCGATCGCGGTCGATCTCCTCGCTGTGAAGCGAGCAGACGAGGGTGAGGTCGCCGCGCACGGCGCGCAGGATCTCGGCCAGCGTGTCGGCACCGGCCTCGCTAGAGAGGACACCGAAGTCGTGGATGACGCGCCCGTGCGGCGTCTTCGCGAAGCCCACGGCCACGATGAGCGATTCGCGGGTGAGGCCCACGGCCTGCGAGGGGCCGACAACGACGAAGGGTTCGGGCGTCGCCGGGTCAAAGAACGAGGCCAGGCCGGGCTCCTCGGCGCGCACTGTCTCCAGGGCGTCGCGGATGCGCCCGGCGTGGCGGTCGGATAGGGCGACGACGGCGAGGGAGCGTTCGGGCGATTCCACCGCGTGTTCGATGACGGCGTCGACGACGGCACGCACCTCGGCGGCTGTCGATTCGATGGCGTGCGCGCCGGGGGCGGGCATGCCCGTCGCCTCGACCCAGCGGGCGCTCACGGGCGCGTTCGAGGCCGTCCACGGCACGGGAATGCCGGCGTGCTCGTAGCCGTAGCGGGCCAGCAGCAGGGCGACCTGGTCGTTGAGGCGGCGCGGTCCGGGTTCGACGTGCAGGACCGGCAGGACGCCGGCGAGTTCGCGGGTCGCACCACCCTCCGAGGCCGCCGCCAGATCGTCGATGACGACCAGCTGGTGGCCGCGGGCGATAATCGGCGCGAGCTCGGCCAGAGGCAGGCCGTCTGCGCCGTCGAGGACGACGAGGTCGACGGTGCGTCCCGTGGGAGCCAGGGTGGGAACCATCGAGGGAACCGTCATCAACACGGGCAGTAGGTGTCGCACGAGCGGGTAGGTGAGCAGGAGATCCAGGTCGCTGGGTGCCTTCCCGTCGGCGAGGAGTTCGCGCAGCTCCTCGTACTGGCTCGGACGCGCGGCGAGGGCGTTCGTGCGGATCCTTCGCACGCCCGTGATGGCCTGCGGGATGAGCGAGGCCACCTGCTCTTCGTCCAGTTCACGCCCCTCGCGGGCCAGGTCCTCGAGCGCGCCAGGATCGACGCCGCCGAGCGCGGGTTGCGCGGCGAGCATGGCGCGCAGCAGCGAGGCCCACCACGCGAGGTCGAGCTCGTTGTCGATGGCGCTGTCCTCGACGTGGCGATCCGCGAGGTCCTGGGCCAGCTTGTCGAGGCCTCGAGCGGCGAGGCGCTCACGCATCGCCAGGCGCGCCGGGACCTCGCGCGCCGCCGAGGTGTCGCCTGCCCACCGCTCGATGAGGGTCGTCAGGCGCTGCAGGTGGGTACCCACCAGGTCCGGTTCCTCCGCCACGAAGACGGGGGCGATCGCGTCAAGGTCGTCGCGCACAGCATCGGTGAGGGCCGAGATCTCGCCGATCTTCGCGGGGAGGATCGGCCAGGAATCCTCGCCGCACACCGCACACCATGCGTCGCGGCGCTCCTGGACGCGGATGAGAGCGCGATGCAGGTCGGGCACGTGCACGCCGGGGCGCACGAGGTCCTGGGCCTGCTTGACGAGGCGGTTGCGTTCCGAGCGACTCATCGAAATGTCGTGGTCTTTGCGCCACTGCTTGGGGGCTGTCGCGATGACCATGTCGGCCGCGCTGCGTTCGAACACGCGTGGCTGGAACACATCGAGGACGTCGGCGATGCCGTCGAACATGGCGAGCTGGCGGTCCCACTGCGCCAGGGTGCCGGCGGGCTTGATGCCGGCCTCGCCCGCGACGGAGGCGATGTGAACGCGCAGCTCGGGCAGCGTCTTGGAGAGGCGATCGACGCGCAGCAGCACGTCGGAGGCCTGTTCGTCGGAGGTGAGGACCGCGTTGCTCCACGCGGAGGATGAGCCCCCCGAGAGAGTGCCTGATGCGAGGGCTTCGCGCAGGAGGGCCCGGGCGCTCTCGCCCCTGGTCGACGGCGATTTCGTACAGCGTGTCCTCGGACAGGCGTACGCGCGTCGTGGGCGCGTTTTCGCCGCTCGTCAGGTCGGTGAGGGCGCGCAGCGCATCGGCCGCGCAGACGCCGAAGCGGCCGTACGGCTGATGGAGTGCAACGGCGTAGGACGACAGGGCCCCGCGAACCTGACGCAGGCGTGTGCGCATGGCGTCCACGCTCTCCTGGTCGACGACCGAGCGGTGTCCTCCATGGCGGAGGAGGCTCGGGCCGCGAGGGTGCGACGCGCATCCGAGTAGCCATCGATGTTCGCGACGATGTCGGCCAACCCAAGGTCGGAGAGACGCGAATATGCGGCGATCGAGCGCGACGGCGACGTCGACACGTGCAGGACGGAACGGCCGGTCGCCGCAGCGTCAGCCAGGATCGCTGCCACAACCGACGCATCGTCACTATGGGCAGGAATATCAACGAAAACACTGTGTCCGTCGGAGGCTGCCTCGACGGCGTCCTGCTGGACGGGGATGAGATCACCGACGCCCTTTTCCGCCCACGGGTCACGGTCTGCCGGGTTCGGTTCGTGCGCCTGCGCGACCAGGTCGTTGCGTGCGTCCTGGTCTCCCGCGAGCGCGCGGATCACCTGGGAGTCTTCGAGTGCGGTGACGTCCTCGCTCAGGCTGGCGGCGAGGGCGGTGGCGGGGTGGCAGAAGAGGCCGATGACGAGCTCGTCACGGATCTCGAAGCGCGGCAGGACGGAGCACAGGTCGCGCAGGGCGTTCATCGCCTGCGAGGAGGAGAAACCGTGGGTTCCGCTGGCTGTGGCCAGCACGGTCTCGCCGTCTGCGTCGACGCCGTGGGCGCGCAGTGCGTCGGCCAGTTCGGGGGCGAGGATCGCGCCTCGTCCCAGGGCGATGAGGACGTCGTCGTCTCGTCGCACGAGGCGCACCGGGCGCAGCAGGGCGGGGACGGTGATCGCGTCCATGCCGCTGCCCCACGTGGCTGTGCCGATTCCCAGGTGGATGGGGCCGGTGCCGTGCGTACTCGCGCGCTGCTCGGAGCGCGCGATGAGTGCTCGCGCCCGATCGAGGGCGCGACCGAGGGCGATGGGTTCGCGGATGAGCAAGCTCAGTCGGACGGGATGTTCCGTGTACAGCTGGGCGAGGCCTCCGGGGTGCGCGCCGGACAGGGACAGCGTCGGCAGCGATACGCTGTCGGCGGCGATGTCACGGTCGAGGTGCGCGCGCCACTGATCGCGCGCCTGAGCCACGAGGGTGGTCGGGTGCGTCGAGGTCGACGAGGCCGAGGTGGCCTCGGGATCGGGGGCGGAACGTCGCGAAAAGATACTAGGAACCACGTTTTAACCCTACGGCAGCACCGCCCTCTTGTGTGACGCGGCGCGCCCGGAGGAGGTCGACAACGGAAATGGTCACAACGGCGCCGACGATGAGGGCCATTCCCACGAGGTCGACGCCGGTGTAGGACGTTCCCATGACGAGAGCGGATAGGGCGGTCGCGGCGATGGGTTCGAGGCTTCCCGATGAGGGATGCTTTGACGGGGCCGATGCGGTCGACGCCCCACAGGTAGGCGGTGAAGGCGACGGTGGTACCCAGGACGACGGTGATGACCATGGCGAGGGCGACGTCGGGCGTCCACGTGATCGCGTAGCGCCACACGCGTCCGACGAGGCCAACGCCGAGCCCGGCGATCAACAGGGCGTATCCGACGACGACGTCGGCGCCGTAGACCGCGATGAGTCGCACGGGAAGCAGCGTGTAGGTCGCCAGGGTGAGCGCCGCGACGGCACCCCACGCGAGGGTGGACGGCGTGATGACGAGGTTATCCAGCGATCCGTGCGTGCACAGCAGGAAGGTGCCGGTCACCGCGAGGATGATGGCGATGACCTCGCAGGCCCTGGGCCATCGACGGTGGGTCAGGCACACCCACACGACGATGAGGATGAGTCCCAGGTATTCCAAGATGGTGCCCGTCCCCGCGTTCGAGGCGCGAATCACCCCCCATGTAGGTGATCTGGCAGGCCGCCAGGCCGAAGACCGCGTAGATCGTCAGGCTGCGCCAGTTGCGCGGCGCACGGATCAGATCACAATGCCGGGCCGAGACTCCGCGCGAACGAAGGAGAACGTAGGCGAGGGTGAGGACCCCGCCGATGGACATGCGCAAGAAGCTGATGAGAGTGAGCTCGATGCCATGGCGGCTCATGAGGTACTCAGCAGAGACACCGGAGGCACCCCAGCACAGTGCGGCGAGGACGGTGACCGCATACCCCATTGGTTGACGCATAACGTTCCCTGATGTGTGCCCCCGAGACGATTCGAACGTCCGACACCCGCTTTAGGAGAGCGGTGCTCTATCCCCTGAGCTACGAGGGCGTGACAAGTTGTCCGCGCCCACTGTAGCAAAGTGCGCGCGGCGTTGCCCCCTCACCCGCCGCGGAAATTGCGTTAGCGGGGCGCGGTACCGACCGACGAGATGCACGAGGCCGGGGTACCGACGTGGGGACCCCGGCCTCGTGCCGAGAGAAGGTCAGCGACGCTCCCACTCGGTGTGCACCGCGGTTGTCCCCTCTCCCAGGTGGGCGGAGGGAACGATCATGACCGGGCAGGTCGAGTGTCCAAGTACCGTCTGGGAGGTCGAGCCGAGGGAGTACCCCGGCGAGGCCTCCGCGCCCGCGTGTGCCGACGACGACGAGGTCGACGGCGGTCGAGAATTCGATGAGCAGGGACGCCGCGGAGCCATCGAGGGCGTGGCGTGCGACGTGCACGTCCTTGCCGTCGAGAGCAGCCGTGATGGCCGCATCCATGCCCTCGCGTACCTGCGCGAGGAGGGCGGAGTGGTCGACGCCGGTAGGCGTCCACGTCATCACGGAGGGGCCGACCGCGATCGGGACGGCGGACACGGCTGTCACGCGCGCGTCCCACAGGTCCGCCTCGCCAATCGCGCGCTTGAGGGCGCACGACGGCTGGTCGGTGCCGTCCACGCCGACGACGATGCGTTCGACGGGCGTGAAGTTCTTGCCCGAGGTGTGGCGCGGGACGACGACAACGGGGCACTTGGAGTGCGCGGGGAGGGCCGAGGAGACGGTGCCGAGCAGGCGATCAGCGAATCCACCGCCGCCGCGGGAACCGACGACGATCATGTCGACCTCGGCGGAGAAGTCAATGAGGACGCCGGCCGGATCTCCCGGTTCGGTCGAGCCGGACACATGCGTGGCGCCGTGCTCACGTGCCACGGCCTTGGCTTCCTCGACGACCTGTTCAGCCCCTGCTTTCAAGGCCTCGTCGTCGAGCACGGCGTAACCGCCGTCCAGGGCGGCGGCTGAGTAGGAGGCCAGCGCGTATGTGCACAGGCAATGAATGCGCGCTCCGGTGCGCGCGCCGCGATCAGCGGCCCAAGTGACGGCGGCAAGGCTCTCCGTCGAGCCATCGACACCGACCAGAATGACTTCGGTAGAACTCATGATGTCCTCCTCGTGGTGGCAGTCACTTATATTGTGCCGCATTTTGACGGCCAGCGAAAGCCCAACCTGCCCAGACGCACTGATCCCGCAGCCCGTGCGGGCTGCGGGGATCAGTGCGTCTATCGCAGGCTCAGTAGCGCACGTAGGTGGCACCAGCGCGAACCGGCGAGATCTGGGAGAGGCGACCGGGCACCGTGGCCTCGACCATCTGACCGCCGCCGATGTAGATGGCGACGTGGCCGGGGTAGGACACGATGTCGCCGGGCTGCGGGTCAGACACGATGGTGCCACCAGCGGCCTGGGCGGACGAGGAGTGCGGCAGGGTTGATGCCGGCAGCCGCGTACGCGTACTTGACCAGGCCGGAGCAGTCGAGGCCCGCGAGGGACTCGCCACCGTAGACGTAGGGGATGCCGGTCAAGCCCAGGGCGACGGACACGATGTCCGAACCCGAAGCGTTCACGGCGGCCTGACGAGCGGAGATATCGCCCGAGGTGGCATCAGCACGCGACTCCGAACGGGAAGCAGCGGAATCAGACTGTTCGGCGGCCGGAGTGGCGGCAGCCGGTGCCGGTGCGGGGGCCTCGGCAGTGGCGGACGCGGTCGCGTCCTCCTCGGCGGTCCATGCGATGTCGGGAACCTCAACCGTGGTCACAGCATCGACCGCGACGGTCGTGGTGTTCAGGTCCGCGCTCTGCGGCTCAGACTGAGGGGTCGCCGGGGCGGCGTTCGCAACGCCGGCGGCGATCGCGGTCAGCGCAACACCGGCTGCCGACGCGAAGGCGATCGGACGAGCTGCGGTGGAGGCGTTGAGGCCCTCGACCATGGTGTCGGTCAGCGGGCGACGTGCCAGGCGGTGACGCGGAGCAGGCTTAGAAGTCTTCACTCATGTTCTCCCTGTTTCCCTGCGAGGTTAGCTGTCGGGTTCGGACGGGAAGTCCGGCTCGGCTGGCGAGCTTCACCCCTAGGCTCCGAGGAGCCGCGGTTGGGTTCCCCGCGTGAGACGAAATTTCCGCTCTATCCGTCGTCTCACTTCGGGTGCCGGATAGGCGGGTGGTCTGATGACCGGTATTCACTATAGCCTGACCAACCGGCCAATGTCACGTTCTGGTAACAGTGACCCTCCTCATCGTTACCATTCCGTGACATTTGCGTCCCGCAATCTCAGGAAAAACCCCGCCCCCCTCACACGTTTCGCGATTCGAGACACACCCCGTAGACGACAAAAGCCGGGGCTTATCGCCCCGGCCTCGTCAACGAAGAGCGCTCACTCACCGCGCACGAAGAGATGAGCCGCCAACGCCATTGGCATCGTCAGGTAGCCGCGGACGTTCCCGGCCTCGTCGAGGACTGCGACGCGCACGACGTCGCCGTGCGCCGACAGCTCCACGCGAGAGCCAGGACGCAGGCCCAGCTCATCGAAGGAGGCCAGCAGTTCCGCGTCCGCCTGGATCGGCTCGCCGATGCGCGCCAGCGTGAGGACGCCGGCCTCGAGCGAACGAACCGCCAGTTCGGCGGAATAAGCACCCTCCAGCTGCTCACAGCCAGGCATCGGATTGCCGTAGGGGTCCACGGACGTGTTGCTCAGCAGCTCCTGCAGGCGCGCCTCGACGGCATCGCTCATCACGTGCTCCCAGCGGCAGGCCTCGTCGTGAACCTGGACCCAGTCCATGCCAATCACGTCGAGGAGGAGACGCTCGGCCAGGCGATGCTTGCGCAGCACCCTCGGTGGCGTGTGCGCGGCCAGCCTCAGTCAGTTCGAGGCGGCGATCCCCCATCACATGCAGCAGCCCGTCACGCTCCATGCGCGCGACCGTCTGCGAGACCGTCGGACCGGAGTGCCCCAGGCGGTCGACAATGCGCGCACGCAGGGGGGTGACCCCGTCCTCCTCAAGTTCGAGGATGGTCTTGAGGTACATCTCAGTGGTGTCGATCAGGTCTGCCATGACGCCCTCCTTTATCAGGCATGTAATAAACACACAATAGGGTCACCTTCCTTTGCGCACGTGGAACGACGCGTTGATGCGGAAAAACAGGCGTGTCGACGTGTGCACGCTCACGATAATTCGATTAATGAACGTGATGGAAATACACCGCATGAGGGGACTAGGCTGTCGTCATGGTGGCTTTTCCCGACATCCCTCAGGCTCTCCTCCCCTCAGACGGACGCTTCGGCTGCGGCCCTTCCAAGGTGCGCGCCGCGCAAATTGAAGCGCTTTCCTCCCCGCTCCTGATGGGCACTTCGCACCGCGCCATGCCCGTGCGAGACGTCGTCGCCTCGCTCAAGGACGGCCTGCGCACGCTCCTCGCGGTCCCCGACGACTACCAGGTGGTCCTGGGTAACGGCGGCGCCTCAGCGTTCTGGGACGCAGCCTGCGCCTGCCTGATCTCCTCGCGCGCAGCCTTCGGCTCCTGGGGTGCATTCGGCGCGAAGTTCGCCACCGAAGCCACCCGCGCGCCGCACCTGAGCGATCCGCTCATCGACGAGGCCGCCTTTGGTTCGCTCGTCACCGTGACCCCGCGCGATGGCGTCGACACCTACGCCTACCCCCACAACGAAACATCCACCGGCGTCGTCTCCCCCGTCTACCGGGTCGAGGCCCCGGGGGCACTCACCCTCGTGGATGGCACGTCGATCGCCGGCGCCGCCCCCGTCGACCTCACGCAGGTTGATGCCTACTACTTCTCTCTTCAGAAGGCTCTCGGCTCTGACGGCGGCCTGTGGGTCGCCTTCCTCTCCCCCGCCGCCATCGAGCGTGCGCGTCGCATAGAGGAGAGCTCCGACGGACGCTGGGTCCCTCAGTTCCTGTCGCTGACCGCTGCTGTTCAGAACTCGCGCAAGGACCAGACGCTCAACACGCCCGCGCTCGCGACGATCATCATGGCGGATGCCCAGGTGCGTTGGCTCCTGGAGCGCGGCGGGATGAGCGCCGTGAGCGCCCACTGCGCCCAGGCCTCGTCCCTCATCTACGACTGGGCCGAGGCGAACCTGGCCGCGCGTCCCTTCGTGGAGAACCCGGAGTGGCGCTCCCCCGTGACCGCCACGATTGAGATCGACGAGGCCGCGAGCGCCTCCGAGCTGGCCGCACACCTGCGTACCCGAGGGGTCGTTGACATCGGTGCCTACCGAGGCGTCGGCGTCAACCAGCTGCGCATCGGAACGTGGCCGAGCGTCGACATCGAGGACGTGGAGGCCCTTCTCGCCTGCATTGACTACTGTCTGGAGCGCGTGCTCTAAGGCAGCGCGCGGCCGACGCCCCTTAGGCCGAGTCGATCGAACGACTGGGCGCGTCCACCGAGGAATCAGCCTCGATGCCCACCCACGGGAAGGACTGGCGGCGCACGACGCGTCCCTTCCAGTGGATCATCGCCCATACGCCGCACACCAGTGCGATGCCCAGCGATGCGATGCCGCCGACCAGGATCGACCAGCGTGCCCCAAACATCGTCCCCACCCAGCCGACGAGCGGCGAGCCGATCGGCGTCGCACCCAGGAAAACGAGCGAATACAGGGCCATGACGCGGCCACGCTTATCGGAATCGGTGCGCGTCTGTACGAGGGCGTTCGCACTCGTATTCATCGTCAACATGCCAAAGCCTGTGGGAATCGACAGGAGGGCAAACCACCAGTACGAGGGCGACAGGCCCAGCAGGATCTCGGCGGTCCCGTAGAAGGCGGCACCCATGAGAATCGTGCGCAGGCGAGGAGCACGGCGCGCAGCTCCCGTGGATCCGAGAATCGAACCGAAGGCCATGAAGGTCGAAAGAATGCCGAAGGAGCCCGCCGCCTTGCCGAACACCGTCGTGGCCATGAGAGCGCTCGTCATCTGGAAGTTCATGCCCAGGGCGCTCACAACGAAGATCAACGCGAGAATAATGCGGATATCGGTGCGACTGTGCACGTAGATCACGGACTCACGCAGCTGGCCGCGGGCGCGCGGCACGAGCGTGCGCGGATACAGTCGGTCGCCGCGCATGAGGGCCAGCGCGATGACGGGGGCAAGGAACATGACCGCGTCGATGACGAAAACCGGGCCAATACCCCACCAGTCGATGAAGAAACCCGCCGACGCCGGGCCAATCAGGCGCGCCGTGTGGAAGGCGGTCGCATTGAGGGCGACGGCGTTCGCCATCTTGTCCTGAGGCACGAGCTCGCCCACGAAGGCCTGGCGCGCCGGGGTATCGATCGCGGAGATCGTCCCCGAAATGAAGGCCAGGATGTACTGGTGCCAGAGCTCGCCCGTCCCCGTCAGCACAACGACGCCGATGATGAGGGAGACGAGGCCGACCCCCGTCTGCGTGCACTGCAGGAGGCGGCGCCCGGGGATGCGATCCGCGAGGACTCCCGCCCACGCCGAAAACAGGATGATCGGCAGGAACTGTAGGGCGGTGACCACGCCTACCTGCGAGGCGTCGTGATCGGTCAGGACCGTCAGCACGTACCAGTCCTGGGCGACGCGCTGAAGCCACGCGCCGGTCGAGGCAATCAGGGAGGCGACGAACCAATACCGGTAGTTCACGTAGCGCATGGACGCGAATGTTGCTGACACGCCAAACCTCCCTCTCTCACTGCTGCTGCGCACACCGAACGAGGTTGGGGTGCCCGGCGGCGCTCATCCTTCCTCGGCGTATCTTCCCAGGATACGACCGCCCCGCCGGAGGAAGGCTCCGGCGGGGCGGGAAGGGTGCGAAGGGTGACGAATCAGGCGACGCCAAGGAGGCGCTGAATCGGACCTATCAGGAAGTAGATGACGAACAGAGCGGAGACCACCCACATGAGCGGGTGGACCTTGCGGGCCTGGCCCTTGACGAGCTGAATAACCGCGTAGGTCACGAAGCCCACACCGATGCCGACGGAGACGGAGTAGCCGAAGGGCATGAACGCGATGGTCATGAAGGCGGGGATCGCAACCTCCGGCGAATCCCAGTCGATGCCGGTCACCTGGGTCATCATGAGGAAGCCGACGAACACGAGGGGCCGTGGAGGCGGCCTCGGTCGGAACCAGCTCGACGAGGGGCGCCAGGAAGGTCGACAGCAGGAACAGGATGCCGGTGACCACGGAGGCCAGGCCTGTACGAGCACCCTCGGCGACGCCCGAGGCGGACTCGACGTAAGAAGTGTTCGAGGAGACGCCGCCGACGCCGCCGGCCACCGCGGCCAGGGAGTCGACGATCAGGATCTGGCGGGTCTTAGGGGGGTTGCCGTCCTTGTCCAGCAGGTTACCCTCGGCACCGACGGCCACCATGGTGCCCATCGTGTCGAAGAAGTCGGCGAGCATGAGGGAGAAGACCAGCAGGATGACGGAGACAATACCGAGCTTACCGAAGCCACCGAAGAGGTCCACCTTGCCGAGCGTGTCGAAGACGGGAACGGCGATCGGGGAACCCTTGAGTTCCGGAACAGTCTGACCCCAGCCGGTGGGGTTCGTGTCGGAAATACGCTCGAGGTGAGTGAACGCCTGAACGATGACTGCGAGGATCGTGGAGGCGATGATCGAGATCAGCACCGCGCCCTTTACCTTGCGCACGTAGAGGATCATCATGAGGAACAGGCCGAACACGAAGACGAGGGCCGGCCAGCCGTCGAGCGAGCCCGAGATACCGAACTGGACGGGGGTCGCGCCGGTACGCACGATGCCCGCGTTCACGAGGCCAATGAGGGCCACGAAGAGGCCCAGGCCCACCGTGATGGCGGTCTTGAGGGCGGCGGGAACCGCACGGAAAACGGCCTCGCGGAAGCCGGTGAGGACCAGCAGGAAGATGAGGATACCTTCCCAGGCGATGATGCCCATGGCCTCGCCGTAGCTGAGGCCGGCGCCAAGGACCAGGGTGAAGGCGACGACCGCGTTGAGGCCGAGGCCGGCGGCGAGCGCCAGGGGGTAGTTCGCGACGACACCCATGAGGATCGTCATGATGCCAGCGACGAGCGCGGTGCCAGCAGCGATGCCCTGGGTCGTAATAGAGCCATCCTGGGAACTGCGTTGCCCAGGATCGCAGGGTTGACGACCAGGATGTACGCCATCGCGAAGAAGGTAACAAATCCACCGCGGATTTCGTGACTGATCGTCGAGCCGCGCTTGGAAATCTGGAAGAACGAATCAAGTGACTGTGCGAAGCCGCCGTGGGATGGGGCGGTTTTTTCTTGTGTGCTCACTGAACAATCGTGCCTGCTTGGGGGCGAGCACGCAAACAAAATCGCCGTATGCCCACTTGTTGAGAAAGCACCCGAGACCTGGTCTCGGATGCTTTCTCTCAGTTCATCACGGAAGCGGGCGTCAGTCGGCCTGTTCGGAAGCCGCCGATGCTCCGGCCTCGTCCGCCTCGCCCGTCGCGGCCTCGTCCGCCTTCGACTCCTCCGACACGCGCGGCATCGGCTCCGCATCGAGCGCCCCCTCGTTGATGCGCGACGGGCGCACCGGCCATGCCGTGCCGTTCTTGGGGACGTCGGTCTCCGAGTGGGACCCACACATGTGTGATCCAGGGACACGACGGCCCCGTCGTCAGTGGCCCACTCGTTCGCGCACACGCCGAACATGGTGCGCATGTCGCCGCTCATCTTCATGAGGAAGCCGCACGAAGAGCAGGTGTTACGCGGGCGACGCCCCGACTTCGGCCCGCGCTCGGAATCGTACCAGCGCTTAGCCGCCTGATCGCGCCCCTCCTGCGACAGGACGCGGGCTCGCCCCAGGCCAAGCTCGCGCACAATCGGCAGATCCGGGTCATCGCTCGTGTCCTCGAACCCCTGCTCGAGGCGCTCGTCCTCCGCCTTGTAGGGCAGGACGTCGTCACGCGAAATGTCCGAGGGACGCAGGCGTTCCTCCCACGGCACCCACTCGGGGGCGAGAAGCGCACCCTCGCGAGGAGTCATATCGACCTCGCACACGGTGGCGACGCGCCCGCGCGGCACGCGCGCGACCGTGACGGCCCAGCACCAGCCCACGTACCCCCCGCGTCAGTCGACGCGAAATAGTGGGTGCCCAGGCGTTCCGACACCATCTCGAAGCCGACGTGATCGCCGACGGGACGCGGATGGGCCACGGCCTCGGCGCCAGCGCGCGCGACGTCGACGGCGCCCTCGAGGACGGCGTCCTTCTTCACTGCCCGCACACGGGCCACAGTTTTAGGCATCAAATTCCTCTGCGACGGCGCGCAGCACCTTCGCGATCTTGGTCGCGTTGTCCGGGTACGATCCGCGACGCAGGGCGGCACTCGACGAGTCAAGGAGCTTGATCAGGTCCTCGACGACGGGCACCATCGCCTGCGGCTTGCGGCGCTTGGCTCGGGCAACGGAAGCTGTCTCCTTCAGGAAGCGCACGCTCAGGGCCTGCGGTCCCTTGCGTCCGTCAGCGACCGAATACTCCACGCGAGCACCCACTCGGGGGTTGGGGTGGTCGGCCGGCAGCGCGGACGAGTGGAGGAAGACATCCGCCCCGTCGTCTCCTGCGATGAAACCGAAACCGCGATCCGCGTCGAAGAACCTCACTTTACCGGTGGGCATAGTCCCCTCCTTCTCTCAATAGTCTGTGAGCCCAATGGGCTCCCCCTATCATAGGGCGCTCTCCCCGTGCGCGTGGGAGACGGGCCGTCGCCTGTAGCGAACAGCACCGCTCATCCCAGGAAGAGCCAACTTTCACGTAGACTGACCCCAGGGCAACAATCACGCGACGCTGGTTTCGTCACATGCTCGACAGGACCGTGTGGCGTGATGTATGTTTCTCTGTTCGCCACTTCGCAGGAGGACCCAGTGTCACGAATCCGCCGCTTCAGCCTCGTCGCTGTGCTGACCACGTTACTGCTTGCACTCGGACTCCCGTCCTTCGCTGCCTCCCCCCTGAGCGTCAACGGAAGCGTGACAGACCCAGACGGATGGCTGTCTCACTCCGACCGTTCGTCGGTCGAGTCAGCCACGAGTAAGGCTGCGTCCCACGGCATGAACGTCTCCGTCGTCTTTGTCGCAAACTTGTCGGGCATGGATGCGCAGACGTGGTGCCAGAAGACCGTCCAGCGCTCATCGTTGAACGCTGGAACTATCGTCTACGTCATCGCCTACTCTGAGCGACACGACGCCGCGTGCGTCTACAACGGGACCTCCCCGTCCGTGCTCCAAAGCGCGGTCAGGGCCTCGGAGGCTCAGCTGTCGTCGAAGCCGCTCACGTCCTCCGATGGCGCCAGGGGCGTCAACGCCTTCGTCGACGCTCTCGTCAACGCAAACTCTTCGAGCCCATCCCGCTCGGGTTCGTCGAGTAATTCCAGGGCCTCCGAGTCCAGTTCCAGCAACGGCGTAGGCGCGATCCTCGCCATCTTCTTGTTCCTCATCGTCCTGGTCGCCGGCTTTTGTGTCATCGGCTTCGCCGTGTCACGCTCGTCGAAGCGCAACAGGGTCGTCGCGCAGCAGGCGGCGCAGGTCGACGCCCAAGCCGCGGCACATGCGGTCCAGGAGGCGAACCGCCAACTCCTGGCTGCCGATGAACAGATCCGGACGGCATCCGACGAATTGGACTTCGCTCGTGCCCAGTTCGGCCTCGGTGCCACCGATAGTTTCGCCCAGGCGATCGACATCGGTAAGGCGGCTGTCTCCCGCGGTTTCAGCGCACAATCCCAGATGAACTCGACGCCTGTACCCGCCGAGCAACTGCGACTGGCCACCGCCATCATGGCCGACCTGGGGGCCAACATGAACCCGCTCAGCGCCATCCAGGCGTCGTTTGCGACCAAACGCGCCGAACAGGCGTCCCTCCCCCAGCGCATCAGCGAAGCACGCGAACGCCTCGCCGAAGAGCTCTCGGACCTCGAACGTGCGAAGGCTGAGCTTGCCTCCATCGCGTCCCTGTACCCGACGCAGATGCTCGCGTCCCTCCAGGACAATCCGGAGCAGGCCTCGGCGTTGCTTACCTCGGCTCGCAGCGCACTCGACGCCGCCGACGCGGCGGTATCCACCGACCGTGCACGGGCCTCAAGCGCCCTCGACACCGCCCTGCGCGCCCTGACGATGGCAAAACACCAGACGGACGCGATTTTCTCCGCCAAGTCCGATCTGGACGCCATCCGCGATCGCCTCGTCGCCGCAATCAGCTCCATTTCTTCGGACATCACAGACGTCGACAACCTGGACACGGATCCGACCGTCTTCGATCCGATGGTGGCCGACGCGCGGGCCGCAATCAAAGAGGCGCAGGCCGCGCTGGCAAACAACGGTGATCCGCTCGCCGCTCTCGAGCATCTGCGCATGGCCGAGGCGACACTCGACGCTGCGCTCGAGCCACTGCGCACGAAGGAGGAGGCCTACCAGAAGGCGTACGCCGCCGCGGAGGCGCAAATCTCCCTGGCGGACTCGGCCGTGGCCCAGGCACAGCGCTACGTGCAGGGTCGGCGAGGCGCCATCGACCTGAATGTCCGTTCCACGCTCAACGACGCGGAGACTGCCCTCAGCAGCGCACGCGACGTGCTCGACGAGGACCCCGATGCTGCGATGTCCCATGCAACAAACGCGCGCGCCCTCGCCGATAACGTCATGGCGACGCCGATCCAGAACGTCGGCGGCACGTGGGGACAGCCCACGGGCAACAACGGATCCTTCACCGGATCCTCGCTGGGCGACTTCCTCCTGTGGTCGACTCTGTTCTCGAACGCCGGGTCTCACCATCACTATCACCATCACCACTACGACGACGATGACTTCGATCCCTTCCGCAGCGGATCGCGCTCCTCCGGCTCCGGCTGGTCCTTCGCCTCGGGCGGCGGTTCCGACTGGGGCTCGGGCGGCTCCGATTGGGGCAGCGGGAGCTCCGACTCCGGATGGTCGTCGGCCTCCGGCAGTTTCTGACCCCGTGACCCGCAGCGAGCGTTTATCAGTTCCCGACGAACAGGAGGGCAACGTGTCACGGATCCGACGCCTCGGCCTCGTCGCCATCATGGCGGTTGCGCTGCTCGTCGGCGGCACGCCCGCATTCGCAACCGAGCCCCTCACCACAGAGGGACACGTCACCGATCCGGACTCTTTCCTGAGCGACGAGCAACGCGCAACGATCGAGTCTCCCGCGCAGGCGTTCTACACCACGTACAACACGATCATCGACGTCGTCGTGGTCCCCAATTTCTCCGACCAGAAACCGTCCGCTTGGTGTGAGGCTACCCTCAAGCAATCACGCACAAGCGAAAAAGGCATCCTCTACGTTGTCTCCTACGAGGATGGCACGGATGCGTTCTGCACGGACGCGAAAATGGCTCGGGAGATGTCGGATTACAGCACCAGGATAATGATGGACAGCGCGCTCAGTGCCGCCCATCGCAAGTACAAAACAACGCCATTGCCCCCCGAAGAGGCAGCGGCAGGTGCCGAGGCCTTCATTCGCGACCTACGCAGCTCATATGACTTCAGCGCGGATCTAGCTGCCAGCCACCGCAAGAGCCAGGAACAAGAGAAAAAGGCGAGGGAAGAAAGAGAGAGCAGGAAGAAAAGAAGAGGAAGCGCGGCGCTAACATCCTCATATCTGCGGTCATTGTGATCGCCATTGTCTCCAACGTATGGGTGTGGGGGCGGAAATTGAACGGAGACGACGAACCCACTACTGAGACCACGTATCGTACCCCGGAGGCCGAGGATCGCACCCCGATCGTGGACACCGTGCGGCGCGACGCCCTGAGGGCCGCTGCGGAGGCCAGGCGGCGCCTGTCGGAGGCCGAGGAGCAGGTGCGCGGCGCGGAAGAGGACTGGAACTACGCTCGCGCCCAGTTCGGTAGCGCTGCGACCGAACAGTACGGGCACCGCCTCGAGGCAGCAAAGGATGCGATTGCACGGGGCTTCGACACCTACGAACAGATAGAGCTCACCCCAGACGCTCACACCAAGCGACGCCTCGCCTCGACAATCACGGAGGATCTCGACAAGAACCTTCCGCCGCTCCAGGATGCTCGCCAGGAGTTCGCCGCACAGAGCGAGAAGCGGCTATCGCTTCCCGCGCAGGTCGCCGATGCCCGCGAGCGCCTCGTCGAGGAACTCGCTGACCTGGAGCGCGCGAAGGAAGAGCTGACGAGCATCGCGGGCCTCTACCCCGCATCCATGCTCGCTTCCCCTCCAGGACAATCCGCAGCGCGCGGAACAACTGCTGGAGTCCGCTCGTGCGGCGTTGGAGACGGCCGGCGCGCATCTCGACACCGACGCCACCCGCGCAGCCTCCGCACTGGATACCGCCCAGCGCGCACTGTCCATGGCAAACGCGCAGACGGATGCCATTTTCTCCGCAAAGACCGACCTCGATACATTCCGCGAGAAGCTCGCCGCTTCCATCGGTTCCGTGTCTCAGTCCCTCTCGGATGCGAAGCGCCTCGATTCCGCCGCCGCTTCCTTCGGCCCCCTTCTGGACGAGGCAGAGGCCGCCATCTCCCAGGGCCAGCGTGCGCTGGTCAGCGACGAGGACCCCCTCGGTGCTCTCGAGAGCCTGCGCGATGTGGAGCTCCGGCTGGAGGCGCTGCTCGCTCCCCTGACGACTCAGGATGGCGCGCAGCGCAGGGCGCGAGAGACCGCCGAGCGCGACATCCGCAATGCCGATGCTGCCCTGACCCGGGCTCGCGAGCACTTGAACAGGCACGAAGGGTCGGCTCTATTCGACGTGAACAAGCTGATGCGCGAGGCCGAGCAAGCGATGACCGCGGCACGCGAAGCCCTCGACGAAGATCCCCTGCAGGCAAGCGCAGCGGCCTCGCGCGCCACGACGCTCGCTGAGCGAGCGATTGCAGCGCCAGGGCGACACTAGAGGAGGCGTTCGACGACCCATTGCTTACCCCCGTCCGTGTAGGCGCAACTGTCACCCGTACCTGATCGTCGTATACACTCATCACAGATCGACATAATGTGACAGACCCTACAAGATTATGTGGACATTATCATCCGCAATCATGTATTTTTATCTGTTCGCCACTCACCAAGGAGGATCGCGTGCCACGGATTCGACGCATGGGTATCGCAGCCGTTATGACGGCCGCGATGCTTGTCGTTGGCGCGCCAGCATTTGCGACCGAGCCGCTCACGCCGAGCGGATACGTCACCGATTCGGACGGCTTCCTCAGCGACGAGCAGCGCGCGGAGATCGAGACCCGCGCAGAATCCCTCGACTCCAAGTATTCCGTTCCTGTCTACATCGCCATCGTCCCCAACTTTCCGACCAGGAACCGGCGAAGTGGTGCCAGTCCACCCTCGCCAATATCGAGCACAACGACAAGGTCATCCTCTACGTTGTCGGATATGAGGACGGAACGGACGTCTACTGCGTTGGCAACGAGATGGCTCAGTTGATACGCGGCAATGTGTTGACCGAAGGTTACATTAAGAGTGCACTATCGGCAGCCCGTCGGGCATACAAGTCGACCCCGCTCACCCCCGAGGAAGCAGCTGCGGGCCCAACAGCCTTCATCAGCGACCTTAGCAACTCCTACTACACGGCCGAGGAAATTGCCTCCCGCCGCGAGGCATATAACCAGGATCTGACAAAGGAAACCAAGTACGACACAATCAAGACCGTTCTCGCATTCCTCGGCGTGGGTTTCCTCTTTGTGATCGGCATTTTCTTCGAACTGTGGACCAAGCAGCGAGAAGAAGAAAAACAAGCCATAGAAATTGAAACGGCCGCATGGCGCATCTCGCGCCGCAGGGACGAGCGCGAGGACAAGGCCGCGCAGCGAGATGCCGACAGGGCGGTCCAGCAGGCGAGTGATCGCCTATCCCAAGCCGATCAGGAAGTACGCGACGCCGAAAAGGAATGGGACTACGCCCGCGCACAGTTCGGTATCGCGGCAACCGAACAGTTCCGTAACCGCATCAAGGCGGCGAAGGAGGCGCTCTCTCGCGGGGACGCCCTTCTGAAGCAGTGCCACGCGACGTACAACCCAGCGACTAAGAAGAGCTTAGCGTCACAGATGGTCAGCGATCTCGACACGCACCTCGGCCTTCTGCGCGATGCTCAGGCTCCCTTCAGCACGAAGCGTTCCGAGCGCACCGCTCTGCCCACTCGCCTGGCTGAAGCCCAGGAGCGCCTGACCGAAGAGCTGGCTGACGTCGAGCGCTCCAGGGAGGAGCTGGCGACCATTGCCAGCATTTACCCCGGCACGGTACTGGCTGCACTCGAGGACAATCCCAACAAGGCCGCGTCGCTGCTCACCTCTGCGCGCAGCGCCATTGAGTCCGCCCAGGCAATCATTGACACGGACGCCGAACTCGCAGCTTCCGCAGTCGATACTGCCGAACGAGCACTCCTCATGGCCTACCACGAAACGAACGCGATCTTCACGGCAAAACTCGATCTGGATAACATCGAGGATCGGCTTGGCGCTGCCATCGCGTCCCTCTCTTCGGACATTGAGGAGGCTGACAACCTCCAGACCGACCAGACCCTGCTCGCTCCCCTCATCACCGATGCTCGCGGGGCGATCGCACGGGCACAGGAGGCCCTTATTCACAACGACAATCCGCTCGACGCGCTCGAGCACGCGCGCGCCACGGAAGCCAAGCTGAACGCCACGCTTGATCCGCTGCGCACCGCCGGGCGCCAATCGGGAGGGACGCGCACACCGTGACGACGACGCCCTCCCCGACACGTACCGGTCCACCATCCGGTTCGGACTCACAGTAGTTCACCCACCAAGACCAGCGAGGCTCTCTCCTCGCGCACAACCCGCGCACATGCGCACCACCCCACAAAGGAGAACATCATGGCCGAAAAGCAGACGATCCTGGGCCGCATCGCTCAGCTCGCCAAGGCGAACATCAACGCGCTCCTCGACAAGGCCGAGGACCCGCAGAAGATGATCGACCAGCTCATCCGCGACTACACCAACTCGATCATCGAGGCCGAGAACGCGATCGCTCAGACGCTGGGCAACCTGCGCATGGCGGAGCGTGACTACGAGGAGGACGTCAAGGCAGCTGCTGACTGGGGCCAGAAGGCGGCCGCTGCTTCCGCGAAGGCTGACTCGCTGCGCGCCGCCGGAGACGAGGCAGGAGCCGATAAGTGGGATAACCTGGCTAAGGTCGCTCTCGGTAAGCAGATCCAGTTCGAGAACGAGGTCAAGACCGAGGAACCCGCTCTCGCTTCTCAGCGTGATGTTGCCGAGCGCCTCAAGACCGGTCTCGCTCAGATGAAGGATAAGCTCTCCGAGCTCAAGACCCGCCGTGACCAGCTGATCGCCCGCGAGAAGACCGCGCGGGCGCAGGCACAGGTGACCGACGCCCTCAACTCCATCAACATCCTGGATCCCACGAGCGAACTCGGTCGTTTCGAGGATCGCGTGCGCCAGCAGGAGGCTCTCGCCCAGGGCAAGATGGAACTGGCCTCATCGTCGCTGGATGCCCAGTTCGCTGAGCTGCAGACCGACTCCTCGCAGGTGGAGATCGAGGCTCGCCTGGCCGCCCTCAAGGGTAAGAACACGCAGGCGTGAGCCACGCGGCCTCGTCGCTCATCCAGGCATAGATAAGCCGGGCGGCCCCTCGCGGGGCCGCCCGGCTCGTTTGGTATCTCTGCGCTGCGCGTCGCGCGCCTCTCAGGCTTACAGGAAGGCCATCGGGTCGAAGTCGTCGATGTCGATGATGTGGAGCCTGGGCAGGCGCACCTGGAAGGCGTGCACGTCGTATTCGAGGTCGATGATTTCCAGGCCTCGTTCCTCCAGCTCGTGGAGCTGGGAGGAGAGGAATTCCTTGAAGCACATGACCGCGACGCGGCGACCCTGGTCGAGGAGGGTCTCGATCTGGGGCAGGAAGTCTGCGTCGTGGCTGGCCAGGATGACGTCGCCTGTGCCGAGCTGCGCGATCGCGTCCATGGTGCGCTGGAGGCCAACGTCGACGACCTTCATCTCGGCGGGACCCGCCAGGGGAATCACCGAGTAGTCCATGGCCGTGAGCGCCTGAACGAAGCCCATCGGCAGGAAGCCGGACGAACCATTCAGGAAGAATAGGCCCTTGGCCTTCTGGCCCCAGCGGCCGTGCGCGCTCTCGAGGACACGGTCCCAGCGGGGGCGCTCCTCGGGATTCGGGCGACGATCGAGGACAGAAAGGCCCAGCGTCGCATCAATATTCTCGCCATCTACGACGAGGTATGTCGTTTGATCATTAGGGTTTTCCATGGAATTAGAGTAACCGACGATTGCCTGGCCCTGATCGGCCTTGGGTCCTAGACATTTCCCCTCATAGGCACAAGGCCCATCATTCACCCGTCACTCCGTCGATAAAGAAGGGCGATTCGATGGTGTGGCGGGCGAAGCGCTGCGCGTCGCCTCCGCTGCCGAGGGCCGGCGGCCCATCAAGGACGAGAGTGGCGAGGCCGTGAATGTATGCCCACAGGGTCACTTCCGCGTGTGGATCGTCGGTCCCATAAGCGATGCGCGCCAACGAACGCAGCTGGAGCGTGCCGCCATGCTGGCTTGCGCTAGTCCCGGATGCGCGGCCGCATCGTACATATCCGATCGAAACATGATCCGGAAGACCCCGGGGTTCGCCAGCGCGCACGTGAGGTAGGCGTGTCCGGCGGCTCGCGTCACGTCCTGCGGTGACGCGCCTTCGCTGCGTTCCCTGGCCTCGCACAGCGTCCGTTCGAGTGAGCGGTATCCCTCCTCGACAAGCGCCACGAGGATCCCTTCGCGCCCCTGGAAGTAGTGGTAGGGAGCTTGGTGCGTACAGCCCGCACGACGAGCCACTTCACGCATGGACAGGGAGGAGGGCCCGCCCTCGTTGAGGAGATCGCGACTGATCGCGAGGATTGCCTCGCGCAGTCCTTCGGATGTCGTAGAGCACGTCATGGACTCAGTGTAGCCGAGACAGCAGCCAAACTTGACAGTGTCTAGCGCACATGTTGTTATAAGTAGACACTGTCTAGTTTTGGGAGTTTCCATGTATGACGCGATCGTTATCGGCTCGGGCATCGGTGCACTCACGACGGCCGGCCTCCTTGCCGGAGCTGCGGGAGCGCGCGTGCTCGTCCTCGAAAAGCACCACACCCCCGGCGGTCTCACCCACTCGTTCCGCCGGATGGGCGCTTCCTGGGATGTCGGGCTGCACTACGTCGGCGACATGCACCCGGGATCCCGCCCACGCCAGCTGTTTGACTACCTCACCGGCGGCGCGCTCACCTGGAACCGAATGCCGACGGGCTATGACCGCTTCGTCCTGCCCGACCACGGCCTCGACGTCACAATCCCGTCCGGCATCGCGCACTACCGCGCCCTTCTGACCGACCTATTTCCCGCCGAACGACGGGCGATTCGGCGCTACTGTCGGGACGTCACGCGCGCCTATTCGTGGATGTCACTGCGCTACATGGCCGAGATGGTCCCGCCACAGGCGTCCCCCGCCATTCACCTCGCGCTGCGCCTGCGGGCAGGATGCGCCCTGGAACGGACGGAGCACTACATGGAGCGGCGATTCCGCGACCCAGCCCTGCGCGCCCTCCTCACCACGCATTGGGGCGACTACGGGGTAGAGCCCACGCGCAGCGCATTCGTCGCCCACGCGATGATCGTGCGCCACTACATGAACGGAGCATGGTTCCCGCGCGGGGGGGAAGCGGACAGATCGCGCGCATGATCGAGGAACGGATCCGCGCATCCGGAGGAGAGATCCGCCTGTGCCAGGACGTCGATGAAATCCTCGTCGAGGACGGCCGAGCGGTCGGCGTGCGCGTCACCGATCACAGCGGTCCCGCTCCCATCTCCTACGAGGAGCGTGCTCCCATCGTTATCTCCGGCGTCGGCGCACGCGAAACGTACACCCGGCTACTACCAACGACCGGTCCGGTCGGCGCGTTCACTGCACGCGTCCGCGACAGGATCGCCGACCTCGGGCACGGGGGCTCCGCGGTGACCGTCTACCTCACGCTCGACCACTACCCCACCGGCGTGGACGGCTCGAACGTCTGGGTCAATAAGGGCCGGGGACCCGACGACCTGGTGCAGATGACCGAGGACCTGTGCCAGGGACGCCCTCAATCAGCCTTCATCTCGTTCCCGGGAATCAAAGCCGGAGACCGCCACGCGACCGCGGAAATCGTCTCCTTCGCCCGACCGAGGCCTTCGACCGATGGTCAGGAACGAGGCCGGGGATGCGCGGGGCGGACTACGAACGCCTAACGTCGGCGATGGCACGCGGACTCATCGACCTCGCGGACACGACCATACCCGGATTCAAGGACAGTGTGCGCTTCGTCGAGGTTGGCACCCCGCTCACGATCGAACACTTCACATCACACGAGGGCGGATGCTTCTACGGACTACCCCTCACGCCCGAGCGTTTCACCGCGGACCTGACCTCCCCTCGACCCCCATCGACGGTCTTTTTCCTGACCGGGCAGGGACGCCGGAATGCCCGGCATCGTGGGCGCCGCCCTGGCTGGCATGTCCACGGCCTGCAAGGTGCTCGGGCCCGCCGGATATCCCCGCATCATGCGCTCACTGCGCGGACAGGGCGGGCCCCAGGGTCGCGCCGCACTCTCCCACGACTCCGCAACTGAACGCGCCGCCGGTGCGAGGCACTATCGGGCGACGGCACAGAGCGCCCGCTGGATCACCCCCACAGTTCGCGAGATCGCGCTCGCACTCCCCGAGTGCGCGACGTGGGAGGCGGGCCAGTACGCGCTCGTTCGGGTCGCTCCATTCGAATGGCGACCGTACTCCCTCGCATCAGCCCCCGGGCGCACCGTCAGGCTCCTCGTTGACGTGCGCACGAAGGGCGCGGGCGCCTCCTGGGCTCGCACCATCGCACCCGGCGACGACGTCGACCTCGAGCTGCCCTACGGCCACTGGCTCGTCACGCCAGACCGGAGCACGACCGACGCCGAGGCACCACACCGACGCATTTTCATCGCGACCGGCACGGGCATCGCCCCATTCCTCGCAGCGTTCGAGGCCGACAAGCGCGACGACGACATACTCATCGTCGGATACTCACGGACGGAAGACGACCTGACAGGCCGAGCGGGCACACCGCTGCCCCCGCTCATTCGATGCGTCAGCCGCGAGGCGGCGCCCGGCACGTTTTACGGGCGTATCACCGACTACCTGAACGCCGAGGGCATCGACCCCCAGGCCACGTACTACGTGTGCGGCTCCGCCCGCATAGTCCGCGACATTTCGCGCATTATCCAGGCCGGGGGCGCGCGCGTCTCCTTCGAGACGTTCTAACGCGCCCCTCCCGCGCGCAGCGAGGCCGGGACCGCTCAACGCAGCCCCGGCCTCGTCAGTGTCTATGGAATGACTGTCACAACACGTCGTCGTCGACCCAGTCGAGCGTACGCGTCACGGCCTTCTTCCACAGGCGGTAGGTGCGGTCGCGCTCGGCCGGCTCCATGGACGGCGTCCAGCGCTTGCCTTCCTGCCAGTTGGCCACGACATCGTCGGTGCCCGACCAGAAGCCCACGGCCATACCGGCTGCGTAGGCGGCACCCAGAGCGGTCGTCTCAATGACCTTCGGGCGAACGACGTCGACGCCGCACAGGTCGGCCTGGAACTGCATGACCAGGTCGTCGTGCGTCATGCCACCGTCAACCTTGAGCTCCTTGAGCGGCACGCCGGCGTCGGCGTTCATCGCGTCGAGGACCTCGGCGCTCTGGAACGCGGTCGACTCCTCGACGGCGCGGGCGATGTGGCCCTTGTTGACGTAACGGGTCAGGCCCACGATCGCGCCGCGAGCGTCCGAACGCCAGTAGGGGGCGAACAGGCCGGAGAAGGCGGGGACGAAGTAGACGCCGCCGTTGTCCTCGACCGTGCTGGCCAGCTCGCCGATGTCCGAAGACTTGACGATCATGCCGAGGTTATCGCGCAGCCACTGGACCAGCGAGCCGGCGACGGCGATCGAGCCTTCGAGGGCGTACACGGCCGGCTGCTCGCCGATCTTGTAGGCCACCGTGGTGAGCAGACCGTTGTTGGAGAAGACGGGCTCCGTGCCGGTGTTCATGAGCATGAAGCAGCCGGTGCCGTAGGTGTTCTTCGCCATGCCCTTCTCGAAGCAGGCCTGGCCGAAGGTGGCCGCCTGCTGGTCGCCGAGGATGCCGGCGATCGGGGTGTCGATGAGCAGACCGTTCTTGCGGCCGTAGCCGTAGACCTCGGAGGAGGACTTAATCTCTGGGAGCATCGACATCGGAATACCGAAGATCTCGCAGACGTCCTCGCGCCACTGCAGCGTGCGGATATCCATGAGCATGGTGCGCGAGGCGTTGGTGACGTCGGTGCAGTGCACGCCTCCGTTGATGCCGCCCGTCAGGTTCCACAGGACCCAGCAGTCGGTGTTACCGAAGAGCAGGTCGCCGGCCTCAGCGCGCTCACGAGCGCCCTCGACGTTGTCGAGGATCCACTTGATCTTGGAGCCGGAGAAGTAGGGGGACAGGCCCAGGCCACAGATCTGGCGGAAGCGGTCCGGACCCTCGTCACCCTCGAGTTCCTTGACGATGTCGGAGGTACGCATGTCCTGCCAGACGATCGCGTTGTAGACGGGCTCGCCGGTGTTCTTGTCCCACACGACGGTGGTCTCACGCTGGTTAGTAATGCCCACGGCCGCCAGCTGGTGACGGTTGATCTCCGCCTTCTGCAGAGCCTCCGCGACGACGGTACGAGTGGTATCCCAGATCTCGATGGGGTTGTGCTCGACCCAGCCCGGGTTCGGGAAGATCTGCGTGAATTCCTTCTGGCCGACGGAAACGATTTCACCAGCGTGGTTGAAGATAATCGCGCGGGTCGAAGTGGTGCCCTGATCGATGGCGAGAACGAACTTTTCGGTGGTCATGAGTGTCCTTTCGGTGGCGTTGTCACATCGTTGTGTATGCCGCGCCTAGCCACCTGCGCGGCTGTTGGGACTTCCCAGTCCCAGAAAATGTCACCCCGGCGGTGGGGTTCCACGCGGGCGAGGCCACGCCGGCCTCGCCCGCGCACTCACTCTCAGGCGAGAGCGAGGAAGTAGATGACGGTGCCGACGATGGCGCCGATGATCGGGCCGACGACGGGAACCCAGGAGTAACCCCAGTCGGAGCCGCCCTTGCCCTTGATCGGCAGATCGCGTGAGCGATACGCGGGCCGAGGTCACGGGCCGGGTTGATGGCGTAACCGGTGGGGCCACCGAGCGAGTTACCGATGACGACGATGATGAGGGCGACGCCGAGCGGGCCGATCGCAGTTTCGGTGTAGCCGGAGACGTAGACCCACAGGATCAGGACGGCGGTGCCGATGGCCTCAGTGAGGCAGTTCCAACCGTAGGAGCGGATCTCGGGGCCGGTGGAGAAGACGCCCAGCTTGAGGGCGGGGTCGCAATCCTCGTCGAAGTGCTTCTTGAAGGTCAGCCAGCACAGGACCGCACCGACGAAGGCGCCGAGGAACTGAGCAACGATGTAGACGAGAATGTTGGTGGTGTTGACCGCAACGCCGGGGGCGAGCTCAACGGAGGAGTCGAAGGCGTGTCCGACAGCCTTGGCAATAGTGACGGCGGGGTTCAGGTGGCCGCCAGAGCGGAAGGCAACATAGACGCCGGCGAAGACCGCCAGGCCCCATCCCCAGTTGATGAGCAGCCAGCCGCCGCCCTTGCCCTTGGACTTGGGCAGGAGGTTCGTGGCGACGACGCCGCCACCGAGGAGCAGGAGGACGGCAGTGCCGAGGAACTCAGACCAGAAAAGCTGGCCCGTGGTCGGGGCAGCCATATCGGCGGCTGCCGGGAGCAGTGTTGTGAGCATGTTTCCCTATCTTTCTCCGGCGCGTCTTCGCACCGGGTCACCGGTGTTGTACCACCGCTAACTGTGTACCGTCGAACGGTATCCGCTCGGATATGATTCGCGGGTCACGTCACAGTATGGCACTTGATGCACGTTGGCCCTCAAACCGAGTGCACATCCGTGCAGGCCTACAGGTGTGACCCTGGTCATCTGCACACATCGTTCCAGATTGGCCGACACTCTATCTGATCTCGAAAGTCACACACCTGCACGCCTGTGCATGGCACACTAGAAAACGTGACAATACGTGACGAACAGGCTCACGAGGCCGCCTCGATGTACTACCTCCAGGGGCAGACGATGGAAACAATCGCCCGCCACCTGCAGATATCGCGCTCTCGGTCTCGCGACTCCTCGCCCACGCGCGAGAAGTCGGCCTCGTACGCATTTCCGTGTCCGCATCCCCGGCCTGAAAGGCACCCTCGCCGGTCAGATCGCCGACCTGTTCGGAGTCCAGGTCTCGGTCGTCCCCGTTCACGACGTGCACACCGAGGTCAACCGCCTGCACAACGTTGCACTGGTCGCCGCCGAACACCTCGTCGACATGCTCTTCCCGGCGTCACCCTCGGCATCGCCTGGGGAAACACGACCGCGGAGGTCACGCGCGCAATGCCCCACGTGTCCTTCCCGGGCTCGACCGTCGTCCAGCTCAACGGCGCGGCGACCGCCACCGAGTCGGGCATGCCCTACGCCGAGGCCATCATCGCCCGAGCCGCCAAGGCCATCGGCGGGCGCATCGTCAACTTCCCCGTCCCCGCCTTCTTCGACTACGCGGACACCAAGGAGGCCCTCTGGCGCGAGCGCTCCGTCCAGTCGGTCCTCAACACGATCGACAGCGCCGACGTCGCCCTGTTCGGCGTGGGATCGATGTCCGCACGCCTACCCTCCCACGTCTACTCGGGCGGATTCCTCGACCCCAACGAGATCGCCGCAGCGCAAAACGACGGCGTCGTCGGCGACGTGTGCACCGTCCTCATCCGCGAGGACGGCTCCACGAACATGCACCTCAACGACCGCGCGTCCGGCCCGTGCCCATCCACGCTCAAGAAGATCCCGCGCCGCCTGTGCGTCGTCTCCGGCACCTCCAAGGCACTCCCGCTGCTGGGAGCCCTGCGCGCGGGGGTCGCCACCGACCTCGTCCTCGACGACGGTGCCGCGCACGAGCTCCTCGACCTCGTCCACACGCGCATGTCGTCCCGGCGTTCCTTCGTCTAGGCCCGCGACCGCGCGAACGCACGAAGTGGCCCCGGCCTCGTCCCTCCTACAGGGAACGAGGCCGGGGCCCTCTCGCGTCTAACGTCAGCCCAGGCGCTTGACCAGCGGGAACGGGATCGTCTCGCGGATGCCCTGGCCGGTCAGCACCATCAGCAGGCGGTCGATGCCCATGCCCATGCCGCCGCACGGCGGGAAGCCCTGCTCCATGGCGACGAGGAAGTCCTCGTCCATGACCATGGCCTCGGGGTCGCCGTTGGCGGCCGCAAGCGCCTGCACCTCGAAGCGCTCGCGCTGGACGACCGGGTCGGCAAGCTCGGAGTAGGCGGTGCCCGTCTCGAAGCCGCGCACGTACAGGTCCCACTTTTCGGTCAGGCCCGGACGCGAGCGGTGGTAGCGGGTCAGCGGGGAGGTGTCCTCCGGGAAGTCATAGACGAAGGTCGGCGCCCACAGCTTGGAGGCGACGAGCTCCTCGAAGATGTCCTCGACGATCTTGCCAGAGACCGCGTAGTCGTCGACCTCCAGGCCGATGCGCTCGGCGTACTTGACGAGGGTCTCGCGCGGCGTCTCCACCGTGATCTCCTCGCCCAGGGCCTCGGAGGTGGAACCGTACAGGTCGATGCGGTCCCACTCGCCCGACAGGTCGTACTCAGTGCCGTCGGCCAGGCGCACGATCTCCTCGCCCTCGGACAGGTCGAACGCGTCGCGCGCGGCCTGCTGGATGAGGTCGCGGGTCAGCTCAGCCATGCCGTTGTAGTCCGAGTAGGCCTCGTAGGCCTCCAGGGACGTGAACTCGGGGCTGTGGGAGGAGTCCATGCCCTCGTTGCGGAAGTTGCGGTTCATCTCGAAGACGCGGTCGACGCCGCCGACGACCGCGCGCTTGAGGTAGATCTCCGTCGCGATGCGCAGATAGAGATCGGTGTCGAGCGCGTTCATGTGCGTGACGAAGGGACGCGCGGCAGCACCGCCGTGGATCGCCTGCAGCATCGGCGTCTCGAGCTCGATGTAGTCGCGGCGGAAGAAGTTCTCGCGGATCGAACGGTTGACGGCCGCGCGGATGCGGATCATGTCGCGCGCGGCGGGACGCGTGATCAGGTCGAGCTCGCGGCGGCGGATGCGCTGGTCCTCGGACAGGGTGATCTCTTCGCCGTCCTCGGTGGTCCAGGTCTTGGGCAGCGGACGGATCGCCTTGGAGGCGATGGCCCACGAGGCATCGGGGGCGGGCAGCGCCGTGGGAGCGGCGTCGTAGGCGGCCTGGGCCTCGGGCGTGACCTCGGCGGGGGTCGCGAAGATCGACAGCTCGCCGCGGCGCGAGGAGATCACGCGGCCGTGGACGAAAAGGTGATCGCCCAGGTCAACGTCGTTCTTGTAGGCGGCCAGTGACTCGGCGCCGACGGAGGCGGCGGAGAGCATGACCTGAATCTTGTTGCCCTCACCGTCCATGAGGGTCGCGAAGCACAGCTTGCCGCCGTTGCGCGCGAGGATGACGCGGCCCGCCAGGCCCACGTAATCCTCGGTTTCTTCGCCGGCCTCGAGGTGCGCGTACTTCTCGCGCACGGCCTTGATGGTGGTCGTGATCGGCAGGCGCACGGGGTAGGCGGGGATGCCGGCCTCCATGAGGCGCGCGCGCTTGGCCGCGCGAACCTTGACCTGCTCGGGGGTGTCGTCTGCGGGTGCTTGCGTGGGCGTAGAAGAATCGGTCATGCGCCTATCGTACCGGGATTTGTCCCCGCAACGAGGCAGGGGCCCGGTTGGGCTCCTCACGCAGGCGGGCAAGCGTCGGGGGTGAGCCCCTGCGAAGGGGACAGCTTTCCGGACTGTCGCAGCCAGTACGTTGTCGCAAGTCAGATGCTACTGGCACACGTTGTGGCCGCACTCCAGCGCACGTTGTGGCCACCACCTGCGGGCACCAACACTCATCCGGATAGGTAACGAACATCCGGATAGGTAACGAACATCCGGATAGGTTAATAACCTATCCGGATGCGTCTAACCTATCCGCGTGCGCACAACCTATCCGGATACGCACGGTTTCGGAGAACGTCCGCTCAAGCGAATGGGTGCTAGCGTTGCATTCCGTTTAGACGCCGGAGCTCTTCAAGCCCAGTTCGCGAGCCCGCTGCGAGTCCTCCGGAACCGTGCCCGCATGGTCGCCGGCGCTGACGATCCTGTTGGAGCCGTCGACGAAGACGACGGACGGCTTGACCCGGCGCACGAGCGATTCGGGCACCTGGGCGTAGGCCATGATGATGACCAGATCGCCGACGGTCACCTTGTGGGCGGCCGCGCCGTTGAGCTGGATCGTGCCGCTGCCTCGCTCCCCCGCGATCGTGTAGGTCGAGAGGCGCTCGCCGTTGTTGACGTCGACGATGTCGACCTTCTGCCCGGGAACGATGTTCGCGGCGTCCAGTAGGTCCTCGTCCACCGTGATCGACCCGACGTAGTGCAGGTCGGCACCGGTGACGACGGCGCGGTGGATCTTGCCGATCGCCATCTCGCGGGTTATTTCCATCATGCGAGGTCCCCGCACGCTCGGCGAGGCCGGCGGGTGTGGAGGCGTCGCGCAGCGGCACCTCCATGTTGTCGATGAGGCGGGTCGTGCCCACCTTGGCGGCGATGAGGAGGCGTCCCTCGCGCGAGCCGTCGGAGAGAATCGTGGGAGCAGCAGCCCCCTCGCCGACGGGCACGGACTCGGTGCCCGCAAGGATTTCGAAGGTCCCCGCGTCCACGAGCGCGATGTAGTCCAGGTCAATGCCGCCCTCGGCCTCGATGACCGAGCGGCATTCGGACACGATGTCCGCAGGCTGCGCCCCGGCCTCGGCGGCCTCGGCGCCGCGACGAAGCGCGCGCGAGAGCGCACGGGCGCGGATGCGTTCCTCATCGCTCAGGTACTGGTTGCGGCTGGACAGGGCGACGCCGTCCTCGGCGCGCACGATCGGCACGGGGTGGACGCGCACGGGGATGTCCAGCTGGGAGAAAACAGTGCGCAGGACGGCCAGCTGCTGGGCGTCCTTCTGCCCGTAGAGCGCCACGTCGGGGCGCACGAGGTTGACGACCTTCGTGCACACCAGGGCGACGCCCGCGAAGTGCGTGGGGCGCGTCTTGCCCTCGAGGACACGCGCGATCGGGCCCGGATCAATCGACACGGTCGCGGGCGTGGGGTAGACGTCCTGCGGCGCGGGTGCCCACACGAGGTCCGCGCCCACCGTCTCGAGCGCGTCCATGTCCGCGTCCAGGGTGCGCGGGTAGGCGTCGTAATCCTCACCGGGCGCGAACTGCGTGGGGTTGACGAAGATCGTGACGATCACGTGATCGGCCAGTTCGCGGGCTTCGCGCACGAGCTGCAGGTGCCCGGAGTGGAGGGCACCCATGGTCATCACAAGAGCCTTCGTGCCGTGCAGGTGCGACAGGGCGTCAGCCAGCTCGGCACGCGTGTGGGTGAGGACAGGACGATGAGTCATAGTTCTATTCTTGCAACTTCGGCCCGCCGGTGCGCAATCGAGTCGCTTTCCTCACGCCTTCTATTTCCTCGACGAGGCCGGGGTTGAGAGCGCGCTCGCAGGTGCGCGTGAGGGGAACGAGGTCGGGAGACGTCAGGCACCCGGATCGAGCAGGGCAGCCTCGACGCTGGTGGCAGCCCGTTCGTCGAGGAGACGCGCGTCGCGCAGCAGGCGGGTCAGGGCACGGGTCATGTCCGCGTAGGTGTCCCGCTCCCCCGCGAGGCCCTCCCGGGCACCCAGGCAGCGCGCGTGCGCCGCGATCGTTCCCGCATCCCCGCGGGCGGCGGGCCCGGAGATGCCCGCAACCCCCTCGGTGAGCGCGCGGTCGAGGGCCGCCTCCAGGAGGGGGCGCACGTAGAGCGCGGGGTTCTCGATGCCCGCCTGCGCGAGAATCCGCGTCGTCTGCACGGCGATGCCGGCGATGAAGTTGGCGCCGTGGGCGAGGCCGGCGTGGTAGAGGGGGCGGTCCTCCTCGGCGACGACGACGGGTTCGCCGCCCATTTCGACGACGAGGGCCTGGGCGATCGGCAGGAAGGGGGCCGCCGCCGTCACCGCGAAGGGCGTGCCGACCAGGCGCGCCACGTCGACGCTGGTCCCCGTGAACGTCATCGCCGGGTGGATCGCCAGCGGGATCGCACCAGTGGCCGCAGCGGGACTCAGCAGCCCGACGCCCGACGCGCCGGACAGGTGAATGACGATGTGCCCGCTCTGCCAGGCACCCAGGTCAGCCAGGCCACTCACGAGGGGACCGATCTGGTCGTCGGGAACGGCCACGATGACCACCTCGGAACGACGGACGACCTCCTCGGGCGTCGCAATCGGAACGCCGGGGAGCATCGCATCCGCGCGCTCGCGGGAGGCCTGCGAGGACGCCGAGACGGCGACGATCTGATGCCCGACCGCGCGCAGGGGCCGAGCCAATGACGGGCCCGACGTGGCCCATGCCGATGATGCCGATTCCGAGGCGTCCGGGGGTGCTCATGGCTCCATTGTCGCCGATCGCCGCTCTACTTGTCGTCCTCCGCGCGCGGCGAGGTCGCCTCGACGATCGCGGTGACGCGGGAGAGCCAGCGCTCGCTGCCCTCGGCCTGACGGCGAATCTTCGAGGCCTGCGACAGCTGCGCCCACAGCTCCAGGCAGCGGCCCGCCTCGACGTGCTCGGCCATGGATGCGACGGGGCCGGGAACCAGCTCGGCGCGCACCGAGGCGACGCGGCGCCAGCGCTGAATGGGGCCCTGATGCAGCGACACCGACTGGATGCGTGTCAGCGGGATGATCGAGAAGCGCAGGTTGAAAAACCCGTCGCGGATCGCGAACACGGTGTCGGTCAAGCCGTAGGCGCGGCGGCCGTACTCGAGCGGATCCAGGATCTTCGCGCCCCGCGGGATCGGAGTCATCCAGCGGTCTTCGCGCGTACCGGAACGGAGGGACTCGAGGAAGCCGTCCGGATCGTCGACCCCCAGATCCGGGATCGCCATCGCGATCGCCTGGATCGCCTCCACGCGAGTGCCGACGGGAAGCAGCACGTCCGAGGCCACATCGACCTGCATGCCCTTATTCTTCTCATCCTGCGTGTGAGCCGCGTTGCCGGCCTGCGTGATCTCCACTCGATACCAGCCGAACAGGCGCCAGATGAGCGGCTGGGTCACCTCGACGGCATGAATACGCCCCGGCGGGATCGTCACGTGGCGGCGAGCCGTCAGGCCGCGGTCGATGCGCACGCCGTCCGCAGCGATCGCCGCCGTGAAGCCGAACTCCCGATCGAAACGCGCCCAGACGCCCACCAGAAGGCTGAACGCGCCCGCCAGGATGCCGAGGAAGCTCATGATCGACGTGACGCCGACGACGCCAACGAGGAATCCGTTCAAACCGATCAGGAAGATGCCGAAGAAGAGGGCGATCGCGTTGTCGATGGTCGCCAGCATGGACACCAGGAGCTTGACGAAGCCGACCCTAAAGACGGGACGCTCGGGGGCCTCGAGCGGGGTCTTCGCCGTCGCCGCGCGGGCCGAGGCGCCGGTGACGTCGGCGGTATCCACGACCTCGTCGATCGCGCCCGAAGCGAGCGCGAGGAGGAGCGCACGCAGCTCCTCCAACTGGGCGGCAGGTAGCAGACCCAGTTTGATATTCGAGTCGGCTCCTCCAGCGACCTCGATATCCAGGTATCCGAGGCCGAGGATGCGCCCCACGAGCGAGTACGACACGTTGATCGTCTGGATGCGCGTCAGCCGCGCGTGACGCTGCGTGCGCGTGAGGATACCGGCGCGGTACCAGATCGCCGTGTTGCTCACCGCGTAGCGGGTCTTCCTCCACGACAGGTAGCAGTACGCGCCCGCAATGGCGAGAACGATGCCCGCAACGATCAGAAGGCCCAGGAAAATGCCCGTGGTTGCGAGCCACGGCGGCGTTTCGCCGCTCAGCATCCGCCCAATCGCGGACGCGTTACTCAAGGAGACCAGACCGACAACACCCGCGATGCTGCCCGCGACCCGAGGAACGTAGGTGAGCGGGTGAAGCGGCTTCCAGTCCTCGGGGGCGATGCCGCCGGAGGAGAGATCCGTGCTCATAGGCCCATCAGCTCCGCCGAGCCGCGCTCCGCCAGGACGTCACGCAGGCGGGCCGCGTCCGCGACGGGCACGCCGCTGAGCGTTGCGTCGGTCTTCGCGCTCGCGGTCGAGAGCTTGATCGTCGAGATGCCGAGCAAGCGCAGCACGGGACCCTGATAGATGTCGACGTACTGGATGCGGCCGTAGGGCACGAGGGTCATCGAGCGCTTGAGAACGCCGCGGCGGATCACGAAGTCCGTCTCGGCCAATGCGTAGCGCAGTGCTCGCACCTGGGCGGGCACGAGCCAGAGGCACACCAGTGCGATGGCGGCGGGCACGGCCGTGAGCCACCACAGCGCCGGGATGTCGACGATGAGGACGAGGCCGGAGATCGCTCCGCACAGGGCACCGCAGGCCGCGAGGGCGTTGCCGAGGCGCAGGGTGGCGAGTTTGGCGGACACGTGCTGGAATTCGACGCCTTCGGGCGAGAGGACGTCCACTGAGCTGCGGGATGACATGCTTCAATTCTTGCACATCTTTTCCGTGCCTTTCCAAGCCCTTTATCCCCGCAAGATCAACCCGGGTGATACACCACATCAGAGTCGCACCCATCGCTCCCATCTACCTCACAGGAAACATTCAGACACATGGGCGACACTAGTCGTATGAGCACCCCGGGAACCGAAGCAAAACTCCTCGTCGTCGACGACGAACCTAACATCCGCGACCTCCTCGCCTCCTCCCTCCGCTTTGCCGGCTTCGACGTCGTTACCGCCGAAGACGGCAGCGGCGCATTCCACGAAGCCCAGGCCTCGCGCCCCGACCTCATCGTCCTCGACGTCATGCTGCCCGACATGGACGGCTTCACCGTCACGCGGCGCCTGCGCGACGCCGGAATCACCACCCCCGTCCTCTTCCTCACCGCGCGCGACGACATGCGCGACAAGATTCAGGGCCTGACCGTCGGCGGCGACGACTACGTCACCAAGCCCTTCGGCCTCGAAGAGGTCGTCGCCCGCATCCGCGCCATCCTGCGCCGCACCATGGGCTCCGAAGAAGACGACGCACTCCTGCGCGTCGGAGACCTCGTCATCGACGAGGACGCCCACGAAGTCACGCGCGCCGGCGTCCCCATCGACCTGTCCCCCACCGAGTTCAAGCTCCTGCGCTACCTCGTCATCAACGCCGGACGCGTCGTCTCCAAGATGCAGATCCTCGACCACGTGTGGGAATACGACTGGGACGGCGAAGTCGCCATCGTCGAGTCCTACATCTCCTACCTGCGGCGCAAGCTCGCCGTCGAAGGAGCCTCCGGCGAACTGATCCACACCAAGCGCGGCGTCGGCTACATCCTGCGCGCTGAGGACTGACGTGCGCCCCGGCCTCGCCCAACGCATCGAAGCCTGGTGGGATTCCAAACCCCTCTCCTCCCAGCTCGTCACGCTCATCACCTCCCTACTCGCCGTCGGCCTCTCACTATCCGGAACGGTCATGATCGGCCTGTTGCAGCGTCACCTCACCTCCCAAATCGACGACCAGCTCATCGCAACCGCCCACACGCTGCAGATCACCGCCTCGACAGCCACCTTCTCCGCCGACGGCCAAGGCGGCATCCCCACCCTCTACTACATCCACATCCGCAACACCGACGGAACCGACCGCTACTTCTACTCCGACGACACCCTCAAAGTATCGGGTAAACCCAACCTTCCCGACCTCGTCGACACCTCCTCGGCCCCCGTCTCCTCGTTCAGCACCCTGCCCGTCACCGTCTCCTCGTCGAAAGTTGGCCTCGGGTGGCGCGCCCTCGTCGTGCCCGTGTACGACCAGGACTCCGGGCAGTTCTCCGGATACATGACCATCGCCCCTACCCCTATCCGACCTGCAGCACACGCTGCGCACGACGGCCTCCTACTTCGCGGTCGCCGGCTCAATCATCGTCGCGATCGGAGCATGGACGGGGCGCGTCCTCGTGCGACGCGCCCTCCTCCCCCTGCGTTCCATCGAATCCACCGCCGGCAAAATCGCCGCCGGAGACCTCACGAAGCGCGTCACCCCCCACCCCGTCACCACCGAAGTCGGCTCCCTCGCCCTCTCGCTCAACACCATGCTCACCCAGGTCGAGCAATCCTTCGAAGCCCGCCAAGCCTCGGAACAAAAATCAAACGCTTCGTCTCCGACGCCTCTCACGAGCTACGCACCCCGCTGGCCGCCATCTCCGGATACTGCGAGCTCTACGCCATGGGCGGCGTCCCCGCCGAACGCACCGACGAAGTCATGGGCCGCATCGCCTCCGAATCATCACGCATGGCCACCCTCGTCGAAGACCTCCTCACCCTCGCTCGCCTCGACGAGGGACGCCCCCTCGACATCACCGACATCGACCTCGTCAAACTCGCCGACAACGCAGTCTTCGACCTCCAAGCACTCGACCCCACGCGCACGGTCGGACTCACCGGCATCAGCGGACGCACACCCCCCATGACGCTCATCGTCCCCGGCGACCGCGACCGACTCTCACAGGTCTTCACCAACCTCATCGGCAACATCGTGCGCTACACGCCCGAAGGCTCCCCCGTCGAAATCGCCCTCGGACGCAGCGGCGACACCGCCATCGTCGAACTGCGCGACCACGGGCCCGGCATCGACGAAACCGACCGCGGACGCGTCTTCGAACGCTTCTACCGTGCCGACAGCTCACGCAACCGCAAATCCGGCGGATCCGGCCTCGGCCTCGCCATCGTCTCGGGCATCCTCGCAGCCCACAGGGGAAACGCGTCGCTCACCAAGACGAAAGGCGGCGGACTCACCGTCCGCATCGAACTCCCCACAACGTGAACGACATAACGACCGGAACTCGCACCGGCGAGTTTTCCGCTCAATTTCCGCGTTTTCCAGCACGACAGTTCATGCGAAACGATCGGGATTTCCCCTGATTTTTTACCAACGAACGTGACCTGCGCTCAAAGCGCACTAGCATGGCTCGGGTATTCCTCAACAAGGAGAGTGGCCCATGGGTGCTCAAGCACCTCAGTGGCTGCTGACGTCTTTCGTTGACGCCATGCAGCAAATCGGCGCAACCGCGAGCCAGTCGGACCTCGAACACGAGGGCATCGACCTCGCACAGCGCTGGAGCGCGCCGGAACGCCAGATGCACAATCTGCGTCGGCTCATGAACACGCTCACCCACATCGATGAGATCGCATCCTCCGCGCATGATCCCGACATCCTGCGCGTCGCCGCGTGGTACCACGGAGCCTTCCTCAACAAGGCCCTCGAGATCAAACTCGGGGGTTTCCAGGCGAACTTCGCGTCCACCCGGTGCATCGATCACGCGCACAACCGCCTCACCAACCTCGGCGTGCCCGAGGAGGTCGTCGCCCGCGTCGACGAGCTCATCGCCTTCCTGACGCGCCACCGCGCGCCGCGCACCGACTTCGACGCGCAGGTGCTCGTCGACGCCGACCTGGCCTGCCTGTCGTGCAGCCCCCAGGACTACAAGAAGCTGCGGTGCTCACTGCGCGCCGAACTCAGTGAGCTCGACGACCTGCAATTCGTCAAAGCACGCATGGCGCTCGTCAAGAAGCTCCTCAGCTACGAGACGATCTACCAATCCCCTCTCGGCTCCACCTGGGAAGACACCGCCCGCGCGAACCTCGAGGTCGAACTGACCCGGCTCGAACGCGAGAAAGCACAATTGTGCCAGGCCGCCCAGACCGAGGACACGGACGACAGCGACGACGCGGATGACACCGACGAGGTCGTGGAGGACTCCACGACAACGACCGGCACCCTGATCATCAAGCGGCGCTCAATCAAGAAGCGCGTGCCCGTCGCCACCCCGGACGACGAAGCCACATCAACCGGTGTTCTGCCGCGCAAGATCGAGGAAAACACGGATTCCGACGAGGACGTGGAGACCACCTCCTCCCTCGAATCCGCCGTCGAATCCCTGGACCTTCCCACGTCCGACTGACGAGGCCGCGGTACGCGGCTTGGTCTTGCCGGGCCAACTGAGGCTTCGACCAATGGAGCCGTCCTCCCCACTCGGGGGCGGCTCCACCACTTTGCTCTGCACATTCAGGCTGCTCGGGTGCGCCCGTGGGCGGCGGGCCAGCATGATGTCACGTGTTGCGCTTGGCTCCACGGGTTTTCCAGGCGCCGGAGGCCCGGCCGCCCGCGAGACTTGGCATCCTCACTTCGTTCGGCGCCGCGTCTCGAAGCCCGCCCTAGCCCTCCGGCCCTCCGGCGCCCTCCAAACCTGTGGAGGCTGCCCGCTGTGCGTGCCGTAGGGCCCACCTCGCCAGGCCTGCCCGCTGTATGTGCCGGTGCGCGTCGGTCCCGCCCGCGAGATCGCCACACGCGAGCTGCGCTCGGAGTGGTCGATCTCGAGGCCCTGCCCTGGCCCCTGCCGCCATCCACCGGCACCGCGACCAGGCCCCTCACCCAGCCATCACGCACGCCATTCCTGCACCCACCCCCAATTTCGCATGCAATTCCCCCGCGACTATTTCAAACCTTGAATTCACAGCGTTGGAATTGCAACGTTTCCAGACTTTGTTGAAACTTCACCCAATCAAATTGCATGCGACTTTTCGGAGGGCAGGCCCCGCCACCGCCCACGGGCACCGCAGCCAAGCCCTCAGCCACTTTGCCGTCAGCGGCACAGGCATACCTCGGGGTTATCCACAGGCACTTTTCGGCGCGGGCGGTTATCCACAGGGCTTCGTTTCTGCCTGGATCACGCGTCGTCATGCGCGTAGCGTCTTTGTCGACGGACCCACCCGGGGTCCCACAAAGGAGTGACATCATGACCGCATACGCCGTCGACGCCGAACAGATTTCCGCCGCAGCCGCCCAGGCTTGCGCAACCGCATCCACCATCCGTAGCGAAGTCGATACGATGATGGCCCAACTCTTAGCGCTGCAGGACTCATGGACCGGCGGCGCTCAGGTGAACTTCCAAGCATCCATCACGCAGTGGCAAGCCGTCCAAGCACAGACACACGACGCCCTCGACGGCATCTCCACGCAACTACAGGCGGCCGCCGCAACCTACTCCGATGCAGAGGCCCACTCCGCCGCCCTCTTCGCCGGAGCCTAAGCCGCCCGCTCGGGGCAACAGTGACTACCGGGACACCCAGGCCTCGTACCACAGAGAGACGCCTGGGGGCGGGACCCTCACAGGCCCCGCCCCCAGGCGGATCAGCTTAACGCCGAACGGCTCAGTACATGCCGCCCATGCCAGCAGCTGCATCGTCGCCACCGGCGGCCGGGGGCTCCGGCTTGTCGGCAACAACGGCCTCGGTCGTCAGGAACATGCCCGCGATCGACGCAGCGTTCTGCAGCGCGGAACGGGTGACCTTGACCGGGTCGGAGATGCCAGCGGCCATGAGGTCGGTGTATTCGCCGGTCGCAGCGTTCAGGCCGTGGCCGGGCTCCATGTTGGCAACGCGATCAGCGACCACGCCGCCCTCAACGCCCGCGTTCTCAGCGATCTGCTTGAGCGGAGCGGAGACGGACAGGCGCACGATGTTCACGCCGGTCGCCTCGTCGCCGGTGAGAGCGTCGAGCTTGGGCAGCGCCACGGCGGCAGCCTGAATCAGGGCGACGCCGCCGCCGGCGACCAGGCCCTCTTCGGAAGCCGCGCGAGCGTTACGAACGGCGTCCTCGATGCGGTGCTTGCGCTCCTTTGAGCTCGACCTCGGTGGCCGCGCCGGACTTGATGACGGCGACGCCGCCAGCGAGCTTGGCGAGGCGCTCCTGCAGCTTCTCGCGGTCGTAGTCGGAGTCGGTGTTCTCGATCTCCTGGCGGATCTGGCGCACGCGGGCATCCAGCATGTCCTTGTCGCCAGCGCCCTCGACGATGGTGGTCTCATCCTTGGAGACGACGATCTTGCGGGCGCGGCCCAGCAGCTCGAGGTCAGCGTTCTCGAGGGAGAGGCCGACGGTCTCGGAGATGACCTGGCCGCCCGTCAGGATGGCCATGTCCTGCAGCATCGCCTTGCGGCGCTCGCCGAAGCCGGGAGCCTTGACGGCCACGGACTTGAAGGTGCCGCGGATCTTGTTGACGACCAGCGTGGCGAGGGCTTCACCCTCGACGTCCTCGGCGATGATCGCGAGGGGCTTGCCGGTCTGCATGACCTTCTCCAGGACGGGGACGATGTCCTTGACGTTGGAGATCTTGGAGTCCATGAGCAGGACGTAGGCGTCCTCGAGGACGGCTTCCTGACGCTCCTGGTCGGTCACGAAGTAGGCCGACAGGTAGCCCTTGTCGAAGCGCATACCCTCGGTGGTCTCCAGGGTGGTGTCGAAGGAGTTGGTCTCCTCGACGGTGACGACGCCCTCGGCGCCGACCTTCTCGAAGGCCTCGGCAATGAGCTTGCCGATGGCGGGATCGTTGGCGGAGATGGATGCCGTGGCGGCGATCTGCTCGGTGGTCTCGACGGGCTTGGCGTCGGCGTGCAGCTGGGCGACGATGGCCTCGACGGCCTGGTCGATGCCGCGCTTGAGGGCGATCGGGTTGGAGCCGGCGGCAACGTTACGCAGGCCCTCGTGGACCAGCGCCTGGGCCAGAACGGTCGCGGTGGTGGTGCCGTCACCCGCGACATCGTCGGTCTTCTTGGCAACTTCCTTCACCAGCTCGGCACCGATGCGCTCAAACGGATCGTCCAGGTCGATTTCCTTAGCGACAGAAACGCCATCCTTGGTGATCGTGGGGGCGCCCCACTTCTTGTCGAGCACGACGTTGCGACCCTTGGGGCCGAGCGTCACCTTGACGGTGTCGGCCAGCAGGTTGAGGCCGTTCTCCATGCCGCGACGGGCATCCTCATCAAACTTGATGATCTTGCTCATTGAAATATGTCCTTCCGCGATGCGGATCGGGTCCGATGCCCGCGACGGACGGCCACTCTTGTGAAGCGACCTCATCGAACCGGTGGTCTTATCACTCTCCATGTCGGAGTGCTAACTAAGATTCTGGCACTCTGCACCTCAGAGTGCAAGGCGAGGTCACTGACCTTGAGCCGGATGCGCTCAGGGCGTAACGCGCGACAACGAGGCCGAGGGTAAGCATGCATAACACTCCCCATCGGGGTGCGATCGAGGCGTCAGACTGAGGCGACACTTGGCCCTCTCTACGTCCGTTCACGAGGTCTCACACGGACCGCGCGCAGGACGATATGGGCGAAGCAACGACACGCCGTCGAGCCCCATCCCCATCGAATACGAGGAAGTTCGTCGAAGCCGATGCGCGGAGCACGGATCTACTACCCAAGAGTTCCACGTCTCATGCGCGACGACCATCGACGAATTTCCTCCAGGTGCGTGACGAACCGGAATTCATCCTGCACGACCTCGCTGGACCATACCCGGTACAAAACTCTCCCAGCAAGCGGCCTTGACAGGCCCACCCGGTACAAAACTCTCCCAGCAAGCCCCAAAACGCCGATTTCGGCCCACTTTTCGCATGCAGGGAGAACTTTGTACCGCTTCCGCCACCAACACGACGAGCAGGGAGAACTTTATCCCGCATGCGGGGCCACTTCCGGTACAAAACTCTCCCAGCAAGCCTGGCTCGAGCGGCCAACCCGGTACAAAACTCTCCCAGCAAGCCCCAAAACGCCGATTTCGGCCCACTTTTCGCATGCAGGGAGAACTTTGTACCGCTTCCGCCACCAACACGACGAGCAGGGAGAACTTTATCCCGCATGCGGGGCCGCTTCCGGTACAAAACTCTCCCAGCAAGCCTGGCTCGGCGGCCAACCCGGTACAAAACTCGCCTGGCACGCCCCAAAACGCCGATTTCGACCCATTTTGCGCCAGCAGGGAGAACTTTGTACCGTTTCCGCCACCAACAACCCGAGCAGGGCGAAAAAAGTCACGCACCAACACCCCACCGCACCCCAACAACGTGCCCCTCCCCAAATTTCGCATGCAATTCGATTGAATGAACTTTCAACAAAGCCCAGAAACGTTGCAATCCCAACGACATGAATTCAAACTTTGAAATAGCGAAAAGGGAATTGCATGCGAAATTGGCGAAGCAGGGTTGGAGGGCGGCGGGGCCAGGGCGGGCTCCAAGACGACGCACCGAGCCACACATCAGCGACACAGCGCCGCCGGTGTGGAGGGCGTCGGAGTGCCCGAAGGGCCTTGCCACGGAGCCGACGAGCAGGGAGAAAAAGTCACACACCAACACCCCACCACACCCCAACAACGTGCCCCTCTCCAAATTTCGCATGCAATTCGATTGAATGAACTTTCAACAAAGCCCAGAAACGTTGCAATCCCAACGACATGAATTCAAACTTTGAAATAGCGAAAAGGGAATTGCATGCGAAATTGGCGAAGCAGGATTGGAGAGCGGCGGGGCCAGGGCGGGCTCCAAGACGACGCACCGAGCCACACATCAGCGACACAGCGCCGCCGGTGTGGAGGGCGCCGGAGTGCCCGAAGGGCCTTGCCGCGGAGCCGACGAGCAGTGACAGGGGCAAGCCAGGCAAAACTCACACATAATTTCCCACGGTCACTTTTGGAGACCGCCCACAAACGTCGCAATTGCAACGACGTCAATTCACGGTTTGAAGTAGTCCCAGGGGAATTACGTGCGAAATTGCTGGACGAGGGCGGGGCCCAGACAAAAGTCGCATGCAATTCAAAAACACAAGTGACGTAACAGTGCATACTGACACAAACTAGCACTTAGCCGGAGGACAATTGCATGCGAAATTGTTGAGCGGCGGGCAAGACGGTGCAACGCACAACAGACTAGGCACCGCCGGTCTGGAGGGCACCGGAGGGACCTGCCGCGGCACCGGTGGGCAGCGGCGGAGCCAGGACGACACACAGACAACAAGCGCCGCCCGATTGGATGCCGCCGCGGAGCCTGGCCAGGCTTCAAGACACGGGCCTGGCCGCGGTGCCGGTGGGCGGCGGCGGGGCCTGGCCGGACAACGAGTCGACGCGCCGAGCGAAGCTCGCAGCGCGGACGGCGGGCGGGCCGCCGCCCACGAGCACACCAAGCAGCCCGGCACCACGAGCAACGCCACGGGCGGGCCGCCGCCCACGGGCACACCAAGCAGCCCGGCCCCACAACCGGGTCCTCCACCGCCCGGAACACCAGCGGCGCCATCAACACCGCCCGGAACACCAGCGGCGCAACACACCACCGAGGCATAGCAAAGCCGCCCGGCCCCGCAGGGGCCGGGCGGCTCAACCAGCATCAGAGGATCATCGAAGAACCACGACAATGTCGGGATTACCGAGACCGCTTTCCTGGCGCACGTTCGAGATGCCGAGCTTCGATGCGATGTCCTTGGCGGTACCTTCCATGCGGGGATCCTCATAGAAGACGGTGGAGGCCTGAGTGGTCCAGCCGTCGGCGTTCGCGGCGCTGGTCCCCGCGTATCCGGCTTGGTTCAGGATCTGGGCCTGCTGGCTGGCGTACCCCTGAGTGCCGGTGCCGTTGAGGACCTGAATGACGGCACCGTGGTCAGGCTCTGAGGTAGCCGCCGGGGAGGACGAGCTCGGGGAAGGCGTGGGCTCGTCAGAAGGGGGTGGCCTCGACTGTGGGCGCGGCGCTGGGGCTCGCGGACGCGCTGGGCGTCGTCGCGGCAACGGTCGGCGTGGTCGTGGCCGGCGTCGTGGTCTGTTGGCGCGACAGGGCAGTCGCCGCTGCCCATCCGAGGGCGGGAACGATCACGAGGATGGCCAGGAAGGGCCACACGTTCTTCCACTTGGACGGCTTGGGGCGGTGCATGCCGACGGGCATATCTTCGCCGGCGCGGTCAAATTCATCCCTGGGGTACTGAGAACTCACGCGTTCAGACTATCGGATAAGAGGGAGTGCGGCGCAAGTGGCGCGCGGGGAATGTGGCGTGGCTTGTGCGGCATTAGGCTGGAGCTATGAGTGAACACAATCCCCGTCCGCTGGCTGAATTGATCGATCCCGGCTGGGCTCGGGCACTCGCCCCGGTGGAGGGGCGCGTCCACGAGTTGGGCGCGATGCTGGCGACCGAGGTCGAGGAGGGGCGCGGCTACCTGCCTGCCGGCACGGATGTGCTGCGCGCGTTTACGTACCCGTTCGACAAGGTGAAGGTTCTGATTGTCGGGCAGGACCCGTATCCGACGCCGGGCCATGCGATGGGTTTGTCGTTTTCGGTGCGCCCGGGGGTGGCGCTGCCCAAGTCGCTGATCAACATTTTCCGCGAGCTGAGCGAGGACATGGGCGTTCCCGCTCCGACGTCGGGGGATTTGACGCCGTGGTGCGAGCAGGGCGTGTGTCTGCTCAACCGCGTGTTGACGGTGCGTCCGGGCGCGCCGGCGTCACACCGAGGCCGGGGCTGGGAGGAGGTCACGCAGTGCGCGATCGACGCGCTGGTGGCCCGCAGGAACGCTGATGGTTCGCGCACTCCCCTCGTGGCGATCCTGTGGGGTAAGGATGCGCAGTCGCTCACGCCACGCCTCGGGGAGACGCCGATTATCGCGTCGGCGCACCCGTCGCCGCTCTCGGCGTATCGCGGGTTTTTCGGCTCGCGGCCATTTTCGCGGGCGAATGAGCTGCTGGAAGCACAGGGGACGTCCGGCGTGGACTGGTCGCTGGGCACCTCTCATTGACGAGGCCGGGGGCACCTCGCCCGATCGGGCGACGGTGAGGTGCGGCTGCGGTGCCGCGGTGAGGGACTCCGTGGAGCCGGCTATCGGACTCGAACCGATGACCTGCTGTTTACAAGACAGCTGCTCTACCAACTGAGCTAAGCCGGCGGCGGACACTAGTGTGCCACAGGTGGGGGCTTCGGCGCGCGCGGGCGACGGTGCGTGGCCGGTCGCACGGATGCGACGCAGCGATGACTGTGGGGGTGGGGCGCGCAGCCCCACCCCACAGTGCCGACAGGCTCAGTTGGAGCTGTTGGTTGTCTCGGAGCTCTGGGTGTCGTCGGCCCCGCTCTGGGAGGGTTCGGTGGCCTCGGGGGCCGTGGTCGAATCGGTGCCCTGGGTGGCGGAGTCGGTGATGCCGAATTCCTGCGCGATGGTTTGGCGCAGCGCGGGCAGCTGGCTGCCGAGCGGGATCACCGTGGAGTGATCCTTGACGAGTTCGGGGGTGCCGAGGCTTCCGTTGCGGCCGCTGTATCCGGCGTTCTGCCAGGCGGTGGTGGAGGCCTTGAGGTAGTCGTCCACCGCGTTCACGGGGAAGGTGTCGATGACGTTGGAGGGGGACGCCCACCTCGGTGGCGATGACCTTGACCTGCTTCCAGGAGGCGTCGAGGTTCTGGACGACGGTGCCGTTGGAGGCCTGGAACTGGCTGCGGAAGTAGGCGAGCAGGGCGTGGTGGAAGTCCACCCACTTGTCGGGTGCCTTCTGCGCGACGACCAGGGAGGCGCTGGCGGCGGGCTTCAGGTAGTCCATGTCGACGGTGATGACCGGCTGGAGCTCGATGTTGTAGTGTCCCTCGGCCGCCCACGTGGTGAGGTCGGCACCCATGTACGCGTCGAGGTCGGCGCACGCGTGGCAGGAGTAGTCGAAGTATTCGGTGAGGGTGGGCAGGTTCGGGTCCGCCTCGGCGACCACGCCGTTCGCGTTAACGATGATTGGGCGGCCGTCGGCGTAGGGGCCGAGGACCTGGGATGCGTCGACGTTGTGTGCGGCGTTGACCTGCGCCTGCTGCTTCCCCAGATGACGCCGCCGACGGCTGCGACAACCGCGAGGACGATGACCGCGACGGCGGAGATGACGATGATGCGGGTGCGGCGGTCGGCGCGCTCCTGCGCTTGGCGCATCTGCGCGGCTTTGGCGCGCACGGGGTCGACGGTCGGCTTCTTCTTCTGAGCCATGAACTCACCCTCCAAAGTAGTTGAATGTTGCAATAGTATCGGGCGCGGTCCTCCCGCGCTTAGTGCGCCAGCCCACCCGTGATGATCAGCCACGCACCTGCAAGGAACCCTCCACAGCCTACCGCGAGGAGCACGCGCCCCCATGCAGGACGCACGATGACGCGCAGCGATGTCGCCATCCCGACGCGCAGATCCGCAGCAAACGGCATCAGCCACGCCGCCAGGAGAGTGACGCTCGCGAGCGCCCATACGATAATCGTCCCACGCGGGTCGCCAAGCCAGTAATCGTCGCGGTCAAGGCTGGTGGCGGTGGCGATGTCGACCGGCCACGACCACAGGACGCGTCCCTCATGCGCGTAGGACACGAAGGCCCAGATCGCGTAGGGAACGAGCCCTCCCACGACGAGGCCGAGGGCCGTGGTGAGAATCGAGCGCACGAGCAGAATCGGGGACATGGCGATGACGGCCGCACCGTCCGACGCCTTGGGGCCGCGCAGGATGCGGCGCCTCTCGAGCCACCGACCCATGGCACCGACCAGGCCGAAGGCGGTCAGGACGATGCCGACGATGAGGGTGCCGCTCATGCCGAGCAGGAAGGGCAGCGCAGCCAGGAGCGCGAGGAGTGCGGCGCTGGAGATCCAGGCGGTCTTCTTCGCCGGGGACGAGGCCGACTCCCCCCTGCGCACCGACCGCGTTCTGGGCGGGGTTCCACTGCTGTCCCACACCCATCGGCGAGGCCGCGAAGGCCGCTTGAGGCGAGGGTTGCTGGCCGTATCCGGGCACTGCGCCGGGATCGGCACCACCACCCCGCGGATCCACATAGCCGCCCTGGAACCCCTGGTAGGTGGGCTGAGGATAGGGGGCCATCACCTCGGTGGGATCCGCGTCGTCGACGACCTGCCACGTGTCGGTCGCATCGTCGTGCCACGCGACCTCATCGGCGTCGTCTTCCCAGTCGCCGTAGCCCTCGGCGACGGATGCGGTGTCCACGACGTCGGTGTGGTCGTTCGCCGCGGTGAATTCAGAGGCGTCGCGGCGCGGGTGCTGCGGATAAGAGACGGCCCGCGCGCCCGAGGCACCCGGCCGCTGTCCCGCGTCCTCCCACTCGGGAGGCGCGGCGATCTCCTGCGGGTCAGAGCTGACCATCTGCGTGCGCATGCCGGTGTCGAGGGAGCTGAGCCCAGTTCACGGTCACGTAGTCGAGCTCTCCGGGCGCCCACCCGACGGCGCTCATGAGGTCGGCGACGATCAGGGAGGGCGACGGGCGCTCATCCGGATCGGGTGAAAGCCCGCCCGCGAGCGCGTCTGCGACCATGGGGTGCAATCCGGCGAGGTCAGGGTCCCCCTCGAGAACGCGCAGCATCGTGGCCGACACGTCGCCTTTGCCGAACGGCGGGCGGCCGGTCGCGCAGGACAGCAACGTCGCACACCAGGCCCACCAGTCCGATTCCTTCGTAGCACCGTGTCCCTGGAGCAGTTCGGGCGCAGTGTATCCGGCAGTGCCCGACACGAGGCCCGTGCTGGTCAGGTGCTGATCCGACGTCGCCATCGCAATGCCGAAATCGATGAGAACGGGGCCGCGCGGCGAACAGATGATGTTGGAGGGCTTGATATCGCGGTGAATGATGTTGGCGTGATGGACCGCCGCAATCGTGGAGGCCAGGTGGTAGGACAGGGCCGCGACGCCGCGCAGCGGGACCGGTCCCGAGACGAGGATTTCCGCGAGCGTGGGCCCCTCGACGTATTCGGAGACCACAAAGGGCTGCGTCGCCTCGGTCTCCGCATCGACGATGTGCGCGACGAAGGGGGGAGCGCACGGAGTTCACGGTGCGCGTCTCGCGCTCAAGACGCTGGCGCGACGCCTCCGAAGCCGCCATCGCGGGATGCATGGCTTTGAGGGCGACACGCATGCCGCCCCCATCTTCGGCCAGCCACACCGTACCCGCGCCGCCCGTTCCGAGCCTGCGGATCAGCCTGTAGCCGCCCAGTTCCTCGCCTTCTTCCACGCCCTCAGACTACCTGGCCCCTCCCCCATCTGCGGCCGTCCGCGCGGGGCGGCCCCGGCCTCGTCCCCGTCATCAGCGGGGACAAGATCACCGAGAATCCACGATCTGAGCCGAACTGTACACCCGCGCGCGAGCGTGCTAACTTCCCTATTAGTCGCGCGCGCGGAATGATCCGCGTTCGCACTCCGTGGGCGAAGACGCCCCACGGTCGCCCACTACGGATCGTCCGGCACGTACCTGCCGGTGGGAAGGAAAACTTCATGGCAACCGTCACTTTTGACAAGGCGACCCGCATCTACCCGGGTTCCGACAAGCCCGCCGTCGACCAGCTCGACCTCGAAATCAAGGACGGCGAGTTCCTCGTCCTCGTCGGCCCTTCCGGCTGCGGTAAGTCCACCTCGCTGCGTATGCTCGCGGGCCTGGAGGACGTCAACTCCGGTCGCATCCTCATCGGCGACAAGGACGTCACGGACGTTCCGCCGAAGAACCGCGACATCGCGATGGTCTTCCAGAACTACGCCCTCTACCCCCACATGTCGGTGCGCGAGAACATGGGCTTCGCCCTGAAGATCGCCGGCACCCCCAAGGAAGAGATCAACAAGCGCGTCGAAGAGGCCGCTAAGATCCTCGACCTGGAGCCCTACCTGGACCGCAAGCCCAAGGCCCTGTCCGGTGGCCAGCGTCAGCGCGTTGCCATGGGCCGTGCGATCGTCCGCAAGCCCCAGGTGTTCCTCATGGACGAGCCCCTGTCGAACCTGGACGCGAAGCTGCGTGTCCAGACCCGTACGCAGATCGCCTCCCTGCAGCGTGAGCTCGGCGTCACCACCGTGTACGTCACCCACGACCAGACCGAGGCCCTGACCATGGGCGACCGTATCGCGGTTCTCGCCGGCGGCCTCCTCCAGCAGTGCGGCACCCCGCAGGAGATGTACGAGCGTCCCGCCAACGAGTTCGTCGCTGGCTTCATCGGCTCCCCCGCCATGAACCTGGGCACCTTCACGGTCGAGGGCGAGTGGGCCAAGCTCGGTCCCGCACGCGTGCCTGTTTCCGAGGCCGCACGCGCCGCGATGACCGCTGAGGACGGCGGAAAGATCAAAATCGGCTTCCGTCCCGAGGGCCTGGAAGTCGTTTCCGGCGACACCGAGGGCACCATCCCGGTCGAGGTCGACTTCGTTGAGGAGCTCGGCTCGGACGCCTACGTGTACGGCCACCTGGCCGGCGCAGCCGAGGGCGAGGCCCTGGGTTCGGGTGCCGAAGGCACCGGCAAGCAGCTGATCGTGCGTGTCCCCCCGCGCACCGCGCCCGCGCGCGGCGGCGTCCTGCACGTGCGCATCCGTGAGGGCCAGCAGCACAACTTCTCCGCTGCAACGGGCGCTCGCCTGCCCGAGTGACGCTGAAGGCTCACACGCAGCGATAATCGGCCCCGGCCTCGTCCTCTCGTACCTCCTGGACGAGGCCGGGGTTTCGCTATGCCCGCGTGTGTTCTTGGCCGCGACTAGGTGCAATACCGAGTCAGGGCTATACGTGAAGCGTTCAAGATGCGACAATAGGCCCCATGGCTTTGGACATTACGGCGGCCGCAGTCGACCCCGCCCTTCTGGACCTCCCCTGGGATGTTCCCCTGGAGGAGTGGCCGTCCAGCCTACTCGCGGCACTGCCCCGCGGCATTTCCCGCCACATTGTGCGCTTCGTAAACCTGTCCGGCCGCGTGCTCGCGGTCAAGGAGATCGGGCCGACGGTGGCGCACCACGAGTACGATCAACTGCGAGATCTCTCGCGCCTGGATGCCCGTCCGTTCAGCCGGTCGCCGTCATCACCGGGCGCAAAACCCCCGAGGGCGAGGAACTCAACGCGGTCCTCATCACCGAACACCTGCAGTTCTCCCTCCCCTATCGCGCGCTCTTCTCCCTGTCGATGCGCGAGGACACGGCGACGCGCCTCATCGACGCGCTCGCACTGCTGCTCGTGCGTCTGCACCTCCTGGGCTTCTACTGGGGCGACGTCTCCTTGTCGAACACACTGTTTCGCCGTGACGCGGGCGAGTTCGCCGCCTACCTGGTCGACGCGGAAACCGGCGAGCTACACCCGGAGCTGACCCTCGGCCAGCGCGAGTACGACGTCGACCTGGCCCGCACGAACATCATCGGCGAGCTGATGGACCTCCAGGCGGGCGGATTCTTCCCCGAGGACTCCGACCCCATCGACGTCGGCGACCGCATCCGCACCCAGTACGACCTGCTGTGGAACGAGGTCACCGCCGAGGAGTCGATCGCCAACGACCAGCGCCAGTACCTCGTCAACGATCGTATTCGCCGTCTCAACGACCTCGGTTTCGACGTCGCCGAGCTGCACATGTCCACTGACGCCTCCGGCGAGCGCCTCGTCATTCAGCCCAAGGTGGTCGACGCCGGCCACCATAACCGCAAATTCATGCGCCTGACCGGCATGGACGTCGGCGAGCACCAGGCTGCGCGACTCCTCGCCGACCTCGACACGTGGCGCGCCACCAACGGCCTCGAAGGCATCCCCTTGGAGGAGGCCGCCCACCAGTGGATCACCGACGTGTTCACGCCCGTCGTGCGCGCCATTCCGCGCGAACTGGCAGGCAAACTCGAGCCCGCTCAGCTGTACCACGAGTACTTGGAGCACCGCTGGTACATGGCCCAGCAGGCGGGCCACGATGTCACGCGTGACGAGGCCCTGGCCTCGTACATCGAGACAATCCTGCCGTCCAAGCGCGACGAAGCCGTCCTCATCGAGCCCGGTCCGGGGCGCTCGTCCATATTCAGCGCGGAGTCGAACCCCGACCTATGGTGATGGGGTACCGTTTTTCGCCTCGCTCCTACTAGGAGGATCCATGTCCGAATTCCCCCGTATCATCGCCCACAGGGGCGCGTCCTCGCTCGCGCCGGAAAACACGATCGCCGCGTTCTCCAAGGCCATGGAGGTCGGTGCCCGCTGGTTCGAGTTCGACGTGGACATTACGGGTGACGGCTCCCTCATCGTCATCCACGACGATACCCTCGACCGCACGACGACGGGGTCCGGCTCGTACTACCAGCTCGGGTTCTCCGACATCCGCCGCCTCGACGCCGGCCGCTGGTTCTCGGACACCTACCGTTTCGAGCGCATCCCCGAGGCTGCGGACGTCCTGGCCTTCGCCCACGCGCAGCAGATGGGCGCGAACCTGGAGATCAAGCCCTGCGCGGGCGGGGATCGCCTGCGCGAGCGCCCTCATCGAGGCCCTGGCTGTCACGCTCGCAGGAGACAAGGTTCCGTCGCGTCTCATCGTCTCCTCTTTCGACCACGACCTGCTCGCCGCCTTCCACGAGGCCTGCCCGACCGTGGCGCTCGGCTGGCTCATCGAGCGCGCCTCCGACGAGTGGCGCGAGGGCGCGGCCGCCCTCGGTGCGACCGCCATTCACCCGGGCGTTGAGGGGCTGACGGCCTCCGACGTGCGCGCGATGCGCGACGCCGGCTTCGACGTCAACGTGTGGACCGTGAACGACGTGGAGCAGGCCCGCGAGCTGGCCTCCTGGGGCGTCACCGGCATCTTCACCGATCACCCGCAGGACTTCCCCGCCGAGGCCCTGAAGGCCTGAGGGGAGTCGGCGCGGTTCATGGCCGCGCTGCCACCAATTTCTAGCCCCAACGATTACGAGCGCGGCCTGCGCCCGTAGTGTCACTCTCACGAGACGGAGGGGGCCGGAAACGCTCACGCGCCCCGGCCCCCCTTCACGTCTGCTTCTGGCGGCTCTTTACGCCTCTTACTCCTCGCCCGCGCGGCGCGCGAAGCGCTTGGAGACGTGCTTAGCCAGGGACAGCTCGGCGATCGAGTCGACCACCATGAGGCCGCCGACGATACCGGCGAAGCGCATCCAACCGGACCGCGGGGCGGAGGCACGCACGGCGGCAACCAGCATGCTGGTGCCGACGATGGCCTCGGCGGCGACGGCGGCGTGGATGATCCACGGGCGCTCGACGGCCATGGACTCGTAGGAGTTCCACAGGGGCTTCACGACCGACTGCGGCTGACCCATCATGATGTCGACACTGCGGCCGATCGCGTTGGAGATGCCGCGCGCCAGGTGCACGGACACGCCCTCGACGTCCTCAATGTCGGTGGTGCCCAGCAGGAAGCCCGCGACGGAGCCGGGCAGGCCGAGGGCGCGCACGACCTTCCACACGGATTCCTCGCCGGTCGTGGCCACGGAAGCCCACAGTGCTTCGGCGTCGGAGCCGGGGACGGCCTCGGCGATCTCCGCCAGATCGAGACGGTCACCCACCAGGTCGATGACCTCGCCGGGCAGCTCGGCAGTGCGGTCGTGTCCACCGGGAACGATCGCGGCGTCCATGCCCCAGTTGTGGGACACGATGTGCTCCAGGTGATCGTCGGTGACCAGGAAGACCTGGAACTCGCCATCCGTCACGGACAGAGTCACGAGCGGCAGGTCGCCGAAGTTCCAGCCCTCCTTCTCAGCGGGCAGCTCGGCGAGGAGCGCGCGGTGTCCCTCAGCAAGCTCGAGGTCGCCCAGGTCCACGCCCTCCAGCGCAGCCAGGAGCGGCACGGACGACGCGGGGGTGCGGCCGATCTCAACGATACGGGTGGGAGTCGGCTCCACGGCCGAGGCATTCTCCTCGTCAGAGGGCCACACCTTGCCCAGGGGCGAGTCACCCTCGGGCAGGTGGTCGGCGGTCGCATTCCGATGCGCACCTCAGCATCGAAGAGGATGGCGAGCTCATCTGCCAGTTCGGCGGGCGTCGGGCCGGGGACTACCTCGGTCGACCCGGCGGGCACGGTAGCAACGCGCTCCTCATCAACGGCGACGTTGAGACCCAGCAGCTGCGGCGATGAGGGGAACCACTCGAGCTGCGCGAGGATCGAACGCTCCTTCAGCTCTCCGGCAACCACGCTGGGGTCCAGATCGTGGCCGATAATCATGCCTTCAACACGAGTCCAGTCCTGGGCCATGTCACTACCTTCCTGTCCGTGGTGACGTCGTCTCACCACTCTATGGTTCCATTGTGTCGCGTGGGTCGCTATTTCGCTCGCCCGCACGGTCAGTTACGAGATTTTGTGTTGCTCGGCCCCGCCCCACTCGACCGCCGTCAAGCCGGTACACGCCCGAGGCGGCGCGACGGTCTGCGGTTGAACAACGGTGTCAGCATCCGCCTCGCGAATCGTCATGAACACCCTGATGAACGTGTCCGACGTGACGCTCGCCCCGGCCTCGTCCGTCAACGCTGCGCCTGCCGCGATCATCACTGTCCACGAGGCCTGGGTCCATCGCACATCATTCTTTCAGCATCCAACGCCCGTCATTGGGTGGTCTACGCTGCGATTCATTCCGCAGTTGCCTCATCATACGGCGCGCAAACAGCCGGTTTCAAGAGGCGTTGCGCTCTGATCGGCCGTGACGGGAGGGGCACGCGGCGTCTCACATCGACTGGTTTGAGTCCTTCGTCATACGCTGCTATCCTGGCGCGTTACGCGGCTCCACGGGTAAAAGGGGCCGCATCCCTCACGTGAAAGCAGCTATCATGCCTCTCCTCAGCATCGCAGCGATCGCCGTCGCTGCATTCGTCCTCATCGTCCTCTTCCTGTGGGCAAGCTTCGTGTCCGCCTCGCCGGGCGAAATTAAGGTGATCTCCGGCCCCCGAGGCCAGCGCGTCCTCCACGGTAAAACGGGCTGGAAGGTCCCCCTGCTCGAGCGCGTGGACACCATGACCGCCTCGATGATTTCCGTCGACGCTCAGACCACGGACTTCGTCCCGACGAACGACTACATCAACGTGCGCGTCGACGCGGCCGTCAAGGTCCGTATCGCGACCGAAGACCAGACGCTGTTCCGCGCGGCGACTCGTAACTTCCTCTACAAGACGACCGCCGAAATCTCCGAGGAGGTGCGCGACACCCTCGAGGGCCACCTGCGCGCCATCATCGGCCAGATGCGACTGACCGACATCATCACCGACCGCGCCGCCTTCTCCGAGCGCGTCCAGGAGAACGCGAAGCAGGACCTGGAGGAGATGGGCCTCGAGATCGTCGCGTTCAACATCCAGAACGTCACCGATCAGAACGGCGTCATCGACAACCTCGGTATCGACAACACCGAGCAGATCCGCAAGACCGCGGCCATCGCGAAAGGCGAACGCCCAGAAGGAGGTCGCGCAGGCGACCGCCGTCGCCCAGAAGGAAGCGAACGACGCGCAGGTCGCCTCCCAACTGGAGATCGCCCAGAAGCAGACGGACCTCGCCAAGCGCCAGGCCGCCCTGAAGGTCGAGGCCGACACCGAGAAGGCGAAGGCAGACGCCGCCTACGAAATCCAGTCGCAGATTCAGCGCCGCGACATCGAGCGTGAGACCGCGCAGGCCGACATCGTCAAGCAGGAGCAGCAGGCGGTCATCAAGGAGAAGGAAGTCGTCGTCACCAAGCAGGCCCTGCAGGCCGAGGTGAACGCGAAGGCCGACGCCGAGCGCTACGCCGCCGAGAAGAAGGCCGACGCAGCCCTGTACGCGCGTCAGCGTCAGGCCGAGGCCGAGGCCTTCGAGCGCACCAGAAGGCCGACGCCGACAAGCAGGGGCCATGCTCGCCGAGGCCCAGGGTATCGAGGCGCGAGGCCGCGCCGAGGCCTCCGCGATCGGCGCAAAGCTGACGGCCGAGGCCGAGGGCCTCGAAAAGAAGGCCGAGGCCATGACCAAGATGAACCAGGCGGCCGTGCTGGAAATGTACTTCCGTGCACTGCCCGAGGTGGCGCGCGCCGTGGCCGAGCCGCTGTCCAAGGTCGACACGATCACGATGTACGGCGAGGGCAACAACGCGCAGATGGTCGGCGACATTACGAAGTCGATCAGTCAGATCAACGCCGGCCTGGGCGATTCACTGGGCCTGGACCTGCAGCAGCTGTTCACGGCGCTCGTGGGCGCCAAGGTCGTCTCCCCGACGATCTCCGACGCGGTTGCGGAGGGCGTGCGTGACGCCTCCGTCCCGAATCCTCCGCAGGAGTGAGCGAGGCTCACGGCGCGTCACCACGCGTGATGCGGGCGCGACGCCACCTCCCCGAAGCCTGCGCAGGAGTCAGGCGCGTCCCCAACGCGGGTAGCCACCTGTGATGCGTGCACGCGAAGCGCGCCCGAGCGTGAGGTGCGACCACGCGTGAGGCGGGCAGCTATCGATAGTGGCCGCTCACGATACGGGCGAACTGATCGCGATACGTGGCGCACGCAATACGGGGCGGGATCCTACGGGGTCCCGCCCCGCTGCTATACCCGGCTTTTCCGCCGCCGTTGCCCACCCCGCCGCTAGGCCCTTTCCTGACTCTCGGTGCCCCATTCCATCATCGGCGCCTCACCACTATTACAACGACGTCCCGCCTCCCCCACAAAAGTCGCACGTAATTTAATCCGGTCACTTTTTGAGATAGCTAGAAAACGTTGCAATTCCAACGACGCTATTTCACATATTTAAGTAGCCTCGGGGGAATTACGTGCGACGTTGGTGGGAAACCATCATGTGTCGCGACCTGGCTTCCCGGCGTTACAAGCACCATGAGAATCTAGCAGAACCTAGCTAGAACATAGAGCAAAAAAGCCACCGAAACCCTCCACACGACGTAGCCACCGCCGTATACTGAAGCATGGAACGCATAGCGAAAGGCTCCCTCCTCGTGAGGGTTGGCACCGCGCTGAGCAGCTCGTTCTTCTCGGCGTGTCAGGACTCGCCTACCTGTTGGTCGCCGACGTTTATGACACGTATCCGCACCTCGGTTACCGCGCTGTTTTTACTGTCCTCGGCGTGCTCATCCCACTCCCACTCGCATTCTTCTTCGGGTTTGTCGCACTTCGCATCCGCACTCTGTCGCTACAGCAGCTGATGACATGCGCAGCAAGATGCATGTGGAGCTTCTTCGGTCTCTTCCTGCTGACCTGGTTGCTTGAGGGACTCCTCATCGGAGAGGCGCCCGGCCCCTTTATGTACGTGTGCGTCGGCACGCTCATACTGTCGGCAACAACCGCACGCCTCCTCACGCTCGGCGCACGCGCCGCGAATCACGCATAGGACCAGGCCGGGCTACACACAAACGACAAGCCCCGACCGATTGGAGGCCGCCGCAGGGCCTGCGGGGCCAGGCCGCCGCCCACCGGCACACACCGCGGCCCGGCCCAACAAAACAGGCCACGCGGCGGCCGGAAATCTGTCGGGGCAGCAAGCAACGCCAGACAATGAATCCGCCAAAGTGCAGACCCATTCAGCCAAAACCGTCGTTTTTGGGCACCTTTCACCCAATGGGTCTGCACTTTGGCAACAACAACGCTCCAGGCCGAGGCCCCGACGCCACCTAGCGGGGGAATTGCACTACACGAGCGTCTTTTCGGCCTGTCGGACCTGTCCTGGCCACCAATCGGGGGAGAATTGCACTACAAGAGGCTCCGACACGCCGGCGACACGCCGCCAACAGGCTTCGTGTAGTGCAAAACCCCCACGGCCAACTAATTGAAGACCACTGCAACGCCCACAACACGAGACCCGGCCAGAACCAACTTCCGTAAAACACAGGGAGTTCACTAACAAGCGCCTACACAGAAGAACTCTCCCGATACGGATAGGTTGCGACGATGCGGATAGGTTATCGCCACGCGGATAGGTTAATAAGCTATCCGCATGCTCATAACCTATCCATATCGCAATAACCTATCCGCGTACGCAGCCGGTTTGGTCGGCCTGGAGGTCAGGGAAGGTTAGGACGGCCCCGCCGCGGGGCCTGGAGGGACTGGCAGCGGTGCCGGTGGGCGGCAAGACCAGCCCTAAGCAAAAGTCGCATGCAATTCGATTGGGTGAAGTTTCAACAACGTCTGGAAACGTTGCAATTCCAACGTTGTGGATTCAAGGTTTGAAACAGTCGTGGGGGAATTGCATGCGAAATTGGGTGTCGGTGCAGGAATGGTATGCGTGATGGCTGGGTGTGGGGCCTGGTCGCGGTGCCGGTGGGCGGCAGGACCAGCGCTAAGCAAAAGTCGCATGCAATTCACAAACACAAGTGATGTAACACCGCAAACTGATATAAACCAGCACAATACTGGCGGGGAATTGCATGCGAAATTACGGAACGACGAACAACACACCAGCACATCATGCGGCGCCCGATGGGAGGCCGCCGCCTGGCCTGCAGGGCCTGGCCGCGGTGCCGGTGGGCGGTGGCTGGGCCTGGCCGGGCTTCGAGATCGACCACTCCGAGCCGCCAGGCTCGCGTGTGGCGATCTCGCGGGCGGGGCCGCCGCCCACCGGCACATACAGCGGCCCGGCCCAACAAAACAGGCCACGCGGCGGCCGGAAATCTGTCAGGGCAACAAGCAACGCCAGACATCAGACGAGGCCGCGACAACACGAAGCCGCCCGGCCCCACAGGGGCCGGGCGGCTCACGCATCAGGCCGCTAAGCGGCTCTCAGCGATTGTTTCAGCGCATCTGGGTGCCGTCGGAGCCCAGGCGCTGGCAGGCCTCGACGACGCGGGCGGCCATGCCGGCCTCGGCCGACTTGCCCCACGTACGCGGGTCGTACTGCTTCTTCACGCCGACCTCGCCGTCGATCTTGAGGACGCCGTCGTAGTTGCGCATCATGTGGTCCACGACGGGGCGGGTGAACGCGTACTGCGTGTCGGTGTCGACGTTCATCTTGATGACGCCGTTGGCGACAGCGGTGGCGATCTCCTCGGCGGTGGAGCCGGAGCCGCCGTGCATGACCAGGTCGAAGGGACGGTGGTCGAGGCCGAAGTGCTCAGCGACCTCCTTCTGGATGGTGCCGAGCAGCTCGGGACGCAGCTTCACGTGGCCGGGCTTGTAGGCGCCGTGCACGTTACCGAAGGTCAGAGCGGTGATGTAGCGGCCCTTCTCGCCGAGGCCCAGGGCCTCAACGGTCTTGATGCCGTCTGCGGTGGAGGTGTAGAGCTTCTCGTTGATCTCGCCAACGACGCCGTCTTCCTCGCCACCAACAGCGCCGACCTCGATCTCGAGGATGGTGTTGGCCTTGACGGACATGGCGAGCAGTTCCTTGGCGATCTCGAGGTTCTCGTCGAGCGGAATCGCGGAACCGTCCCACATGTGGGACTGGAAGGTGGGCAGCTTGCCGTCGGCAACCTGGCCAGCCTCGATCTCGAGGAGGGGGCGGACCCAGGAGTCGATGTTCTGCTTGGCGCAGTGGTCGGTGTGCAGAGCCACGGTGATGCCGTAGTTCTTGGCAACCTCGTAGGCGTAGGCGGCGAGGGCCAGCGAGCCGGTGACGCGGTTCTTGATGGTGGAGCCGGAGCCGTACTCGGCACCGCCGACGGAGATCTGGATGATGCCGTCGGACTCGGCCTCGGCGAAGCCCTGGAGGGCGGCGGTGATGGTCTGGGACGAGGTCACGTTAATCGCGGGGTAGGCGAACTTGCCATCCCGTGCGCGATTCAGCATCTCTGCATAGACCTCAGGGGTTGCGATAGGCACTTGGAGCCTCCTAATCGAGTGACAGTTTTGTCGTGTTCGATTCTCTCACATTTTGCACGAGCGGGAAGGGGATGGAAGTCCCGTTCGGACAGGGACTGTTCATCGCGCCGGGCTGTGTGGTAGGCGTGTCGTGAGGCCCGGGTCGCGCGCGTGCGTGGATGGTGACGAGCTCGTTTGACGAGGCGGTGGTTGGGTCGCCGGGGTCGGAACGATCGGTGGGTGGCGGGTTCAGGAGTCGGCGTTGTCGGCGAGGCGCGACGCGTGCGCCCACATAACGATCGCAGCGGCGTGACCGACGTTCGTGGACCGGGTCGAACCGCGCTGAGTAATGGCGACGACAATCTCGCACGCTGCGCGCATCTCGTCGCTCAAACCGGAGGCTTCGGATCCAAAGACGAGGCACGCACGCTCCGGCAGCACCGCGCCTTCGAGCGCAATCGCCCCCTCGACATTGTCAACGCCGACGAGGAAGAGCCCCTCGCGCGCACAGTGCTCAACGAGCTCGCTGACCTGGGCGCGATGATCCACGGGCAGGTAGCGGTCGGTGACCATCGCGCCACGCCGGTTCCATCGCTTGCGCCCCACCACGTGCACGCGGCGCGCACCCATCGCATTCGCCGTGCGCACGATCGACCCGATGTTGAAGTCGTGATCGAGGTTCTCCACGGCCACCTCGAAAGGCAGCGAGCGGGCGGCGATGTCCGCGCGGATCGCGTCCATCGTCCAGTAGCGGTAGCGGTCTTCGACGTTGCGCCGGTCCCCCATCCGCAGGAGTTCAGGGTCGTAGTGTTCCCCCGACCGGCCAGGCCCCTCCCCGCCCGGCCACGGACCGACTCCGACCTGCCCGGACGGCGCGGCCCCAGCCTCGTCGCCTCCCAAGGCTCCCCTGCCGCGCGATGTCACACCCGTTTTCGAACTCGTTCACGGATCCCACCCTAGCGGCACCGTAGAATGGAGGCATGACTGCCCTGACGCACAAACCCACTCCCCTGACCGATCTGCCGCCCGTGAGCGCGTGGCTCTCCGACATGGATGGGGTCCTGGTGAAGGAGAATCGAGCGCTTCCGGGCGCGAACGAGTTCCTCGCTGCCCTTCGCGAGAAGAACATCCCCTTCCTGGTCCTCACCAACAACTCCGTGTTCACGAACCGTGACCTGTCCGCGCGCCTGGCGAACTCGGGCCTCGACATCCCGGAGGAGAACATCTGGACGTCCGCGAACGCCACGGCCGCGTTCCTGCACCAGCAATCCCCCGGCTCGACCGCGTACGTCATCGGCGAGGCCGGCCTGACCACCGCGATCCACTCCGCGGGCTACGTCATGACGGAGATCGATCCGGAGTTCGTGGTGCTCGGCGAGGTGCGCTCCTACGACTTCCACGCGCTGACCCACGCGATTCGCCTCATCGAGGGTGGCGCGAAGTTCATCGCAACCAACCCCGACGTGTCGGGCCCCTCCGACGAGGGCACGCTGCCCGCGTGCGGTGCCATCGCGGCGATGATCACGGCGGCGACCGGGAAGAAGCCCTATTTCGTCGGCAAGCCGAACCCCGTCATGATCCGCGCGGGCCTGAACAAGATCGGCGCGCACTCCGAGAGCGCCGCGATGGTCGGCGACCGCATGGACACGGACGTGCGCGCGGGCGTCGAGGCCGGCCTGCGCACCCACCTCGTCCTGTCGGGCTCTACCGCCCGCGAGGACGTCAACAATTTCCCGTTCCGCCCCTTCGGCATCCACGAGGGCATCGGCGATCTCATTGAGCTCGCCGAGGCGGCGCACTGACCCACACCGATCCGGAAGGAACACCCATGACCAACGATTCCCACAAGGCGCGCCTGGCTGCCCTCGTCCAGGAGCTGTCCGTCATCCACGAGAAGGTCATCCTGGCCTCGGGCCGCGAATCCGACTTCTACGTCGACATGCGCCGTTCGACCCTGCACCACGAGGCGGCTCCCCCTCATCGGCCACGTCATGCTGGACCTCCTGGAGGAGTCCGGCTTCTCGGTGGGCGAGGAGTACGTGGCCGTCGGCGGCCTGACGATGGGCGCCGACCCGGTCGCGACCGCGATGCTGCACGCCGCCGCATCGCGCGGCCTGGACCTGGACGCTTTCGTCGTGCGTAAGGCCGCGAAGGACCACGGTATGAAGCGCCGCATCGAGGGCCCGGACGTCGTCGGCAAGAACGTCGTCGTCCTCGAGGACACGTCCACGACCGGTGGTTCCCCGCTGGAGGCCGCGCTCGCCCTGCGCGAGGCCGGCGCGAACGTCGTTGCAGTCGCCGTGATCGTCGACCGCGCGACGGGCGCGAAGGAACGCATCGAGGCCGAGGGCTTCCCGTACTTCTACGCGCTGGGCCTGGAGGATATCGGCCTGGCCTGATTCTCCGCTTGCATGAACGAGGCCGGGGCTGGGTTCTGCGTGAACCTGGCCCCGGCCTCGTTGTCGTCTGCGCGCCCTCACATGTGGGGGACGGAACGCATGGCGCGCGCGGTCACCCAGCGCGGGGCTAGCTTCATGGCACCCATGGCGACCTTGTAGGGAATCGTCGGGGTGACGTGGACGCGGCCCGCGCGCACGGCGTCGAGGGCCTCCGTGACGACCTGTTCGGGGCTGGCCATCAGCCAGGAGGGGGTCGCGCGCATGTCGACGCCCGCACGCTCGAAGAAGGGCGTATCGACGGGGCCGGGGCACACACGACGGTGGCGGTAATGCCGGAGCCCTTGAGCTCGGCGGCGAGGCCCTCGGTGAAGGCGACGACCCAGGCCTTGTGCGCGGAGTAGGTGCCCGCGCCCGTGCGCGAGGCGACGGAGCCGACGTTGAGGATGGCTCCGCGGCCCCGCGAGCGCATGGAAATGCCCGCGTGGTGGGCCAGCGTCATGACGGCGCGAACCATCACGTTCAGGCCGTTCATTTCGTTTTCGAGGCTGTTGTCCAGGAACTCTGTCCCCAGGCCGAAGCCAGCATTGTTGACGAGGAGGTCGACGGGCGCAAGGTCCGGCTTGTCGCGGTCGGCGGGGCCTCCCACGTCCAGGCGGGCGGCGACGCGCGCGCAGCCCTCGTCGGTCGACAGGTCGGCGGCGATCACCTCGGCGCGCACGCCCGCGACGTTCGCGAGCGAGTCCGCGAGCGCGCGCAGCGCATCCTCACGGCGCGCGATCAGCACCAGGTCGTGGCCTGCGGCGGCCAGCTGCCAACAGAATTCTTCACCAATGCCGGAGGTTGCTCCGGTGACCAGCGCTGTTCCCATGGGGGAAGTCTAGCGCCGCATCGTTTCGGCAGCACGAAGCCGGGGCGGGAACGCTGCTGTGTCCCGCCCCGGCTGGGCGCGTCATCGGGTCCGGATCAGGTATCCGGCGCCGCCACCGGCGAGGGCTGCCGGGATGACGAGGAGGACGAGCCAGTAGGGGCTCCATCCGCCCGAGCGACCGGAGTCCGCAGCCGCGGCGACCGGCAGGGATGCGGCCGCGTTGGCCGTCCCATTGTCGGGCGCGGGTGCGCCACCGCTCTGCGCGGTATCTCCACTCTGCGCGCCGCTCTGGGGAGCGGCTGACGGGCTTGCGGACGGGCTTGCGGACGGCGCGGGCACCGCCTTCGGTGCGCTCACGGGCGCCGAGCTGGTCGCACCGGTTGTCCCATTTGCCGCCCCGTTACTGCGAGCAGCGGGAGCTGCGCTCGCGCTGCCACCCGTGGCTGCGGGGCCCGACGTGCGAGTCGCGCCGGACGAGGCCGGGGTTCCAGCGTTGCCAGAAGGCGCGGACGGCGCGGGCACTCGAACCGGACCACCCGAGGGGGCCGGAGCCGGGAAGGGTGCCGGTGCGGGAGCCGGATCGGCACTCGGTGCAGGCGCAGGTGCAGGCACCGGTGCAGGCGCCGGGTCTGCGGTCGGTTCGGGAGCCGGGTCCGTGGTCGGCGCGGGCGCGGGAGCCGGTGCAGGCGCAGGGTCGACGCTCGGCGCCGGAGCGGGATCCGCCGTCGGCTCGGGTGCCGGAGCGGGATCCACAGTCGGCGCGGGTGTGGGATCAACGCTGGGAGACGGTGCCGGGGTCGGCTCCGGCGTGGGCGCAGGTCCGGGTGACGGCGTGGGCACTGGCTCCTCGTCCACCGGGGCAGGCCGCTCGTCGCGATGGCCGGAGCGCACGATCACGGTGAAGGACTGGGGCTCGACGAGGCTGCGCTCGCCGCTGCGCGCGCCGACCTCGATGCGGTAGGTGCCCGGAGCACTGAAAACCCAGTTTCCGTGCATGTGCGTCGCCTCGGTCGTGTGGACGACGCCGTCGCCCTTGGACGAGTCGAAGTGGACCTTCGCGCCCGCGCCGAAGGTGCCGCCCTGGAAGAACGCGACGCGCGCACCCTCGGGAGCCTGCGCGAGGTGCAGCGTCAGGTCGGCGCCATCGGGCAGCGCCGCGTAGTCGATGCCCTCGGTGGACAGGCCGGGCCACACGATGTCGCTGTTCTGCGTCTCCGGCAGCACGTAGGTGGCTGTTCCCACCGGGCCGAGCACGTCGTAGCTTGGATCCGACAGGGACGCGGGGCGCACGAAGCGCGCGTTGGGGGCCACCGCGAGGGTCGTGGAGCCGACCGTGCGCAGCACGGAGGTGCGCGCGTTGGTCAGGGAGTCGTCCTTGACGGCGAGGCCGTAGGTGAGGCCGCCCTCGCTGCTGGCCTGGGTGAGGCGCACGTCCAGGTGCCCACGCGCAATCTCCACGGGGTCGCTCAGCAGGGACGAGGCCGGGTCCGGGGTCGCGTCGTTTCCGCCGTTATCAGGGGCGGGAGCGGGGTCGGGCGTCGGGTTCGGAGCGGGTTCCGGCTCGTCGGGGCCGCCACACCGTCACGCATCTTCAGCATGGCGGTGAGGCCGACGTGGGAGCCGACGGTGACGTCCGAGGCATCCGCGACGGTCATCACCGCGTCAGAAAGCGGGTGGGGGCGCAGGGTGACGCGCATGTACATCGGGTCGGTCTGGCACACGCCCAGGTCCTGCGGCTTCGTGTCCATGCCGCCCGCGCCGAGCGTTCCCTCCATGGAGCACCAGGGACTGAAATCGTACTTGGACTCGAGGAACTCAATCTTGTAGGTGGCGCGCAGGGTCGGGTCGTTCGCGCGCACGGTGGCCGTGTACTGGTCGGTCGTGCCGGGGATGAGGTCGTAGGAGACATCGACGCGGCGCGAGGAGATCGGCAGGCGGTCGGGGTTCCACACGGGGGCCGGATCCGGGTTGAAGGGGCCGAGGATCGTGTCGGTGGCGCCGACGGTGACGGGCTCGGTGTCCTTCTGGGAGTACTGGACGGTCTGCGAGATCCAACGCGCCGAGGCGGAGTCGCCGGGGATGTAGACGGCCTGGACGGCCGCAGCGTCGGCGCCGAGCAGCTCGGAGACGCTTCCGCGGCCACCCTCGACGGCGACCTCGGTGAGGAAGTAGCCGTTGACGGTGATCCATGCGCGTCCCGTATCGGTGGCGACGCCCGTGTCGATCGTGATGTCGGTGAGGTGGTTATCACCGGGGTGCTCGCGCTCGGCGTGGTGGGACACGGTCAGCGTGGGCACCGCGGAATTATCGTCGGTGCGCTCCGCGCGCGCCGCGTTGTAGGCGGCTTCGATGTCCTTGATGGTGCCGTCGGCGGGGTTCGCGCCGCCAACCTGCCAGACCAACGGCGTGATCGGCGAGGAGTAGATAGCCGTGCCGTCGGCGCTGCGCGCGGTCATCTTGTAGTTCGCGACGTAGCGACCCGGCTGCGTGAAGGTCGTGTACAGGTGCGTGTGGCGTGGGTTGTAGACGCTGCGGTAGGCGATGTCATGGCTGGAAAGGAAGCGGTTCACGCTGTCACCATTGTCGATGAACATTTCCATGCGGCCCGGACCGTCGACGCTGATGAGGTCGAGCGTGTAGGTCTCGCCCTCGAATTTGTCGGTGTCGCCGATCTCGCCCGCGCCGAGGCCCGCCCAGATGGGCGTATTACCGGGTCCGGGGTTCTGGGGCGCGGCGTTCAGGACGGTGCCCTCGGCCCCCAGGAAGGCCAGGTCGGGACGTTTCGCCGGAACGACGAGCTGCGACTTTGCTTCATCTTTCTCGCCCGTGCCGGTCCAAGCTTTGGGGATCCACAGCGCGGTTTTTTTCCATCGGCATGTTGATGGTGTTGAGCGAGAAGCTGTTGGTGTCGTCGTGCCAGACGGGGATGGGTGCATCGACGTGTTGTCCGGTGACGATCCATTCCTTGTCCTGGTCGGGTCCAGCCCACGCGGCGGCGGGCGTCAGTGCCAGGAAGAGGGCGAGCGCAGCGGTGCTGATGCGTCGCAGGTGTGACATTCGGGTGCCTTTTCTAGCTATGTTGTAGGTGAGAATCATTATCACTCTAAATAAGGCCTCACACAACTCACACCCATCGCCCATGTTTCACGCGTGTTTCACGCAGCCGCTCCCCCGCCCCACCGATAGGCTCAACCCCATGAGATTTGCGACCTGGAACGTTAACTCCATCCGCACGCGCGTCGACCGCGTCATCGCTTTCCTCCAGCGCTCGGGCACGGATGTGCTCGCCATGCAGGAGATCAAGTGCCGCCCCGACCAGTTCCCCATCGAGCCGTTCGAAGAGGCGGGCTACCACGTCGCAATCCACGGTCTCAACCAGTGGAACGGCGTCGCCGTGGCCTCGCGCCTGCCGATTCTCGAGGTTCGCGACCACTTCCCCACCCAGCCCGCATTCGGCGAACCCCCGTGGTCGAAGCCCGCGCACTCGGCGTCACCGTCGACACGACCGGCGTTCTCCCGCCGAGGACGGGCAGGCCTCGTCGATGACGATCTGGAGCCCTGTACGTGCCCAACGGCCGCGAGCTCACCCATCCGCACTACGCCTACAAGCTGACGTGGCTCGCGAACCTCGCCGAGCAGGGGCGCGGGTGGCTGGCGGACCCCACGGCCCGCGTCGCCCTCGTCGGCGACTGGAACGTCGCCCCTTGGACGAGGACGTGGGGACATGAGCGCCTTCGAGGGTGCCACGCACGTGTCGGCCCCCGAGCGCGAGGCCTTCGCGGCCTTCGCCGCGGACGGCTGGGTCGAGGTCACGCGAGACCGCGTCACGAACTACACCTACTGGGACTACCAGAAGCTGCGCTTCCCCAAGAACGAGGGCATGCGCATCGACTTCGCATACTGCTCGCCGGCACTGGCCGCGCGCGTCAGCGGCGCGCAGATCGACCGCAACGAACGCAAGGGAAAGGGTGCCTCGGACCACGTGCCCGTCATCGTCGACGTCGACTAAGAGATCACCGAGGCCGGAACTCGGCCGCCGACACAGGTCGAGGCCTGGGCACGCGCCCAGGCCTCGTTCCGTATCGCTTACACGTGCTCGCGCGCGAGGCGCAGCAACTCAGCGTTCAAGGCCGACCAATTGTCGTGATGCCATTGCCCGAAAGGCTCCGCTCCGACGAAGGCGGCGCTGGCGCGAAGGTCGCGGTCCGCCCACACGAAGGAGCCGGACTGCCCGAAGTGCCCGATCGTGCGCGGGGAGGCGTCGGGGGCAGTCCAGTGCGGCGACTTCTCGCCGCGAATCTCGAGGCCGAGGCCCCACGGGCAGGGAGCGAAGCGCCCATAGCCGGGCACGACACCGGCGAGCGCGGGGAACTGCGAGAGCCCCGCGAGGGCCGCCAAGGGGCCGCTCACGAGCGTCGGACGGGCGAGCTCGGCACCAAAGAGGCTGACATCCGCCGCACTCGCAACACCGGCGTGGGCGGGACTGCCGGGAATATCCGCCGTCGTCATGCGAAGCGGCTCGAAGACCGTGCGGCGCACCCACTCACAGACGCCGACGCCGGTGGCCGCTTCGACCACCTCGCCGAGAATGTCGAAGCCCTCGTTCGAGTAGATGCGGCGCTTCTCGGGAGCCGCAACGGGGCGGTGCCCCTCAAAGGGCAGGCCCGAGGCATGGGCCAGGAGGTGGCGAACCGTCGCCCCCTCGGGACCCGCGGGATCGTCGAGGGAGATCAGGCCACGATCAACCGCGACCAGCACCGACCACGCGACGATCGGCTTCGTCACCGACGCAAGCGGGAACACACGATCAACGTCGCCGTGCGAATAGACGACGTCGCCCCCGACACGAAGGACGAGGGCGACATCGAAAGACGGCAGTGTGCCGATCACGCGGTGGCCTCCGGGGCCGCAACCTCGGCGGCCGCAGTGGTCTTTTCGCTGATCTTACGCAGCGTGCGCGCGTAGACCTCAGCAACCTCCTCGGGCACCGAAGCGCCGAGCTTGAGGACGTAGTGCGCCGGCAGGTGCAGGAGCTGCACGCACACGGCCAGGAAGTCCGCGACGAACTCGCGAGCATCGATCGGCTCATCGTTGTAACGAGCCGAGACGACCGAGCCGTACCAGTAGCGGATGAGGATCTTCGCCAGAGTACGAGGCGTGGTACCGATGTCGGCACCCTCCTCCTCGACGAAGTTCTGGATCATCGCAGTGAGGGCTTCCTCCATCTGCTGCGTGCGGTACTTGTAGTGGGCGTGCGCCGGGTGCGTCTCCGAAGAGGACTCGGCCCACAGGACACAGTCCAGAGCGATGGCCGCGTCAGCGCCGGGCTTCATGGCGAAGCGCATCTCGCCGACCGCCCAGTCAACAAACGAGCCGGCGGTGATGCCGCCCTCGTCGAAGCCACCTTCCGATTCCTCGTTAATGGTGACGTCGAAGAGAGCGTTCATCTCCTCGTGACGCTGGATCGCACTGCGCAGGATCGCTTCCTTGGACGGGAAGTGATAGACGACGGCGGGGTGCGAAATACCGACTCGACGGCCGAGGTCGCGCAGAGAGAAGCCGTTGTAGCCTCGCTCTGCGATCAAAACCATCGCTGCCGAGAGGATGGATTCACGCGTCGCCTGTCCTACGGAGTAGGCGCCACGGGCCTTCCTCTGGGTTGTCATATCATCTCCTGCTGTTGCAGACGCCACATACCGCGCGTCCGAAATACACACTGGTAGTCAGTGTACCGCGTAATCTCAGGGTTTATCAACATTCATGACAAGCCCGTCGATGGAGTCGTTGATGTCAACTATCACATTCTGACCATCTTGAACGTCTCCACCGAGCAGCAGAACAGCCAGTCGATCACCGATCTCCCGCTGAATCAGGCGACGCAGCGGACGGGCACCGAACGCCGGGTCATAGCCCACGCGAGCGAGCCATCCGCGGGCCGGTTCGGTTACTGTCAAACCGATGCGACGCTCGCGGAGACGAGACTCCAGCGACGCGACGAGCAAATCGACGATCTCGCCCAGATTTCGCGGGTAAGCGCGTCAAACATGACCGTCTCATCCAGCCTATTGAGGAACTCCGGACGGAACGCCGAGCGAACAACAGACATGACAGACTCACGCTTTCCTTCGGGTGTCAAGTCAGGGTCCGACAGGAACTGCGAACCGAGGTTCGAGGTGAGGATCAGGATGGTGTTACGGAAGTCCACCGTCCGCCCCTGCCCGTCCGTGAGACGTCCGTCATCCAACACCTGCAGAAGAATGTCGAAAATCTCAGGATCGGCCTTCTCAACTTCGTCCAAAAGGACAACAGAATACGGACGACGACGCACAGCCTCGGTCAACTGACCGCCCTGCTCGTAGCCCACGTACCCCGGAGGGGCACCGACGAGGCGCGCAACCGAATGCTTCTCGGAGTACTCCGACATGTCGATGCGCACCATGGCGCGCTCGTCATCGAAGAGGAACTCCGCGAGCGCCTTCGCCAGTTCAGTCTTGCCCACACCCGTCGGGCCGAGGAACAGGAACGAACCGGTCGGACGGTTGGGGTCGGACAGCCCCGCGCGCGAACGACGGACCGCGTCCGACACCGCTCGCACGGCGTCTTTCTGACCAATGAGGCGTTTCCCGAGCTCATCCTCCATGTGCAGGAGCTTGTCGGTCTCAGTTTGCAGGAGCTTACCCGTCGGAATTCCGGTCCACGCTTCGATCACCTCGGCGATTTCTGCGGGGCCGACCTTCTCGGCGATCATCGGCTCATCATCGCCGCGAGCATCCTGGGCCTCGGCCTGCGCTTCGGCCTCGGCGATCTGGCGCTCAACCGCGGGAATCTCACCGTTCTGGAGGCGGCCAGCCTCTTCCCAGCGTCCCTCGCGCACGGCCAGATCGAGCTGAGTGCGCAGCGTATCGAGCTGAACACGCAGGTCTCCAACGCGGTTGTGACCGGCCTTCTCGGCCTCCCAGCGCGCAGTGAGCGCACGCAGCGTCTCTTCACGGTCGGCCAGGTCAGCGCGCAGCTTGCTCAGACGATCCTGGGTGGCCTCGTCGAGACCCTCCGGATCGGACTCGGTCAGGTAGGACTCCTCCATACGAAGGCGATCCACGCTACGGCGCAGCTCGTCGATCTCGACCGGCGAGGAGTCCAGCTCCATGCGCAGGCGAGAGGCGGCCTCGTCGATCAGGTCAATGGCCTTGTCGGGCAGCTGTCGGCCCGTGATGTAGCGGTTCGACAGGGTGGCAGCGGCGACGAGAGCACCGTCGGAGATCGTCACCTTGTGGTGCGCCTCGTACTTCGGGGCGATGCCACGCAGGATGGCGACGGTATCCTCGACCGAGGGCTCACCGACGAACACCTGCTGGAAGCGACGCTCCAGCGCGGGGTCCTTCTCGATGTTCTCGCGGTACTCGTCGAGCGTGGTCGCGCCGACCATGCGCAGTTCACCGCGGGCAAGCATGGGCTTGAGCATGTTGCCGGCATCCATTGCGCCCTCGGAGCCACCACCCGCGCCGACGACCGTGTGCAGCTCGTCGATGAAGGTGATGATCTGACCGTCGGAACGCTGAATTTCAGCGAGAACGGCCTTGAGGCGCTCCTCGAACTCACCGCGGTACTTCGCACCGGCGACCATCGACGAGACGTCGAGGGAGACCAGGCGCTTGTCGCGCAGGGACTCGGGGACATCGCCAGCGACAATGCGCTGGGCGAGGCCTTCGACGACGGCCGTCTTACCGACGCCGGGCTCGCCGATCAGAACAGGGTTGTTCTTGGTGCGCCGGGACAGCACCTGGATGACGCGACGAATCTCGTTATCTCGCCCGATGACCGGGTCGAGCTTGCCTTCGCGGGCAACCTCCGTGAGGTCGCGGCCGTACTTGGACAGGGCCTCGAAGGACCCCTCCGGGTCAGCCGAGGTAATCGGGTCGGGACGCAGCTGCGCGAGGGCCTGCGCAAGCGCATCGGCGCCAGCGCCACCCTGGGTGAGGATTCGACCGGCCTCGGTCTGCGAGGCAGCCAGCGCGATGAGCAGGTGCTCGGTCGAGATGTACTGGTCACCGCCGGCCTCGGCGCGCTCGCCAGCGTCGCGAACGATCGCGAGCAGCGCGTTCGAGGGCTGCGCGTTTCCCGTGGACGCGCCCTGCGCGCTCGGCAGAGCCACGAGGGCGTTGCGGGTGCGCGCACCGATTGCGCGCACGTCGGCACCAACAGCCTCGAGAAGGGAGAGCGCGATGCCTTCACGCTGCTCAATCAGCGCTTCGAGCAGGTGGATGGGCTCCACCTGCGGATTACCGGCCGCACCTGCGGCCGCGAGCGCAGAGGAGACGGCCTCCTGCGCCTTTGTTGTCATTTCACGTGCCATGAAATTACTCCTCCAAATGGTTTGTCTGGTGGCGCCGATCCACTCGACGCCTTCTGACAGACACAACGAAGCCAAAGTTGAGTCTATTCCACTCAACTTCGAATCTCAGGAGGATGTGACTCAGTTCTCTGGAAGCCAGGCGGGACCATCAAAGCCGCGCTGATGCCCACCAGCCGGGCCAGGCCCCTCGTCCCCATCGAGACCGTAGCGCTCCTCAAGCGCACGGAATAGCTGCAGGGTCGTCGCGAGCGCGCACATCACCTGCTGAACGAGCTGTGCATCCGTCGCACCATACTCGTAGTCAGCATTCACCTCGGCGACGACACGGTCACCCTCGTCCTGGTCAGCGACGTACGCCTTCGGCCAGAGGAACTCGCCGTGCCAGGCCTGCAGGAAGTCACGCAGATCCTCACCGAATTCAATCGGCACAAGGCTCTTCATGAAGGCAACGATCGACAGCACCTCACGAGAGTCACCGAGGAAGCGGAAGCAGAACAGATGCCCTTCCCACAAACCGCAGAGATCCCCGTCGTTATCGATACGCCAAGTCCATCCCTCAGAGTCGAACAGGAGGCCCAAGCGCTCCTGCGTGATGGGGCGAACCATATCGAAACGATTGGCTTCAAACTCCGAATTACCCGTGACAATTCCTTCCGGAGGTGCTGCTTTGCTACCTCCCCATTGTTCCATATCAGAGGCGGTATCGTCCGGCAGATTGCGGCGGCGAGGCGTCTCCTCACCGTCGGCTCCTCCGTCGGCATCCGCCCGCCATAGCCAGCCCATGATGTTCCCCTATTCGTGCCGATGTTCATTGACGCGCCACTGCGTCGCTACAGACGGGGCGAGAGCGCGCCGACCGCCCCCCACGATGGTCTGCACATGCATTTCCATTGGCGCCTCCTCCGCTCACCTCATCGTGTTACCAGCACGTGTCTTGGTGCTTTCACAGTAGCGTAGAAACCGCGAAAAACCAATGCCCCCAAGGCTTTTGCGTCGCCGCCGAACGCCACCACTGCAACATCGCCGCACCATCGTCGCAGCTCACCCGGGGGGCATGGCGCAACTATTTTTCATTTGTATTCTTGATCACATTTGCGATTAGCTCTTGCAGAATGCAAATGTTTCTACTAAATAGACCAATTTGTATTGATTGAGCCCGAAGAATCCTCGGAAATCCCGTCAGTACACGGCAGGCGGCATGAGAGACGCCAAACAGGGTCAGTCCCGGCACTGCCCCTCGGCTCCTACCGGAGCCACGGGGAATGCGAGAGCCAGGGCGGGCAGCGGACGCGCGGTCTTGGCAACCAGCCAACGCAGCGCCCACTCCGCGGGACCACGAGAGGTTCCCCCGACCTCGGCGATCACACAACCGAAGCCAATCAGCGCCCAGACCCCCAGCGCAAGAAGCCCCGAAACCGCAACCCCCAGGACACGAACGCCGAACGCGCCAAGCACGACGAACATAACAATAAAGAGCAGCGTCTGTGACAAGTAAGCGGTCATCGAACGGCGACCGATCGCGCTCAGGAACGCGCATACCGAGCCGAGACTCTCGCGCGGACCGCCTCCCACGAGTGCAAGGAGCGCCAGCCACCCGCAGGCTCCCGCAACGCCGGAAGCGTGGAAGAGCGGATACGACCAGGACGCCGACCCGGCAAAAGCCCAGTCCAGCTGCATGAGGGCGAAGGGAACGGCCCCCAGAGCACCGATCCCCAGGCCCACAAGCGCGATGCCAACCAGGAGCGGCCCGCGCCCGCGCGGATCCTGCAGCAGCCCCCAGCGCGCGACACCCACGCCGATCATCACGCAGGGGACGACGAGCGCCGTCAGGACAGTCATCGGCGTCGCGATAAGCCAGGAGGCAAGCGACACCAGCGGATACCCGGCATCCAGCTGTACGGGATCGTGGAACTCAAACACCATCGGCTCGCGCCCCGCCATCGCCGCCATCGACCAAATCCCGAGCATGCTCAAGGAGGCGATGAAGGCGCCGATCAGCACGCGCAGCCACGCGCGCCTCATAACGATAACCTCGGCGAAAATGACCGCCACGAGACCGTACGCGCCAATAATGTCACCCGCGAAGAAGATCCCATGCACCAGGCCGAACGCCAGCATCCACCAGCCACGGCGGCGAATCAGGCGCGCGGCCGCGCGGCGCGCACGACGCTCTACAGCGTCACGGACAATCTCCCGCTGGAGAGGATTCCACCCGGCGCTCAACTCGGGGGGAATCGCATCCATCGCGACGCGGCGCTCGCGCTCGATCGTGCGCGAGGCCATGATCGCCATGCCGAAGCCAAACAGAATCGAAAACAGCGGATACGCGCGACGGTCCACGAACAGGGTTCGCACCAGGTACCACCACTGATCGGCGTCGTTCATGGCCGTCAGCGCCGCCTCGCCCGCGTGCGGCGCGTCCGGAAAATAGCGCAGCCAGAAGGGAACATTTGCCAGCGCGATGAGCGCGAGCATAAAGCCGCGCGCGACGTCGGGGGCGGGGAAACGCACCTGACGTTCGCCCGTGAAAGACAGGGTGTGCATGACATCCTTCCTCGTGGTGGTGTCGGTGCAGCAAAGGGGCGAGGCCGGAGATCCTCCGGGGCCTCGCCCCTCGCGTACGTAGTGCTGTAGTGCTGTCAGCCGATGGCCGACATCATCGCCTGCTGTTGAATCTCTCGACGCCTGCCGTTGGCTTTCACGACGAGCACGATGCCGATGATCATGATGATCGTGCCGCCGACGCCGACGACCGTGGACCAAATGAGGCCGTTCGTGCTGGACTTCGTGATGTCACCAGCGCTGACATCCATGCCCGCAATGTCGGCTCCCGCAGGCAGACCCTCACAGTCGATGCGGTAGGTACCCGCGGGCAGATCCGTGGCCGTGTAGTAGTTGTCGACCCCGGCAAATGTGTGCATGTCGTACACGTCGCCGTCCGTGTCCGTCATCGTGCACGACGTTGCCTCAGCCTCGCCGAGGAGGATCGTGTACTGCCCGTTGGCACCAACCTCGACGGTCCCGCCATTGGTGATGCTGACGGCGTTCACATTCTCGGGCGTCTCCGTGTTGAGGCCTGAGAAAGCGACCACAGCGAAGATGACCGGGGCGATGATCAGCATCATCAGCAGGCCGAGGACGATCATGATCGTGCCGGGGGCTCGACTGGGCAGCTTCATGATGGGCATGACCGCGGGGCCGCTGTAACCGGCACCCGGATAGGCACCCTGAGGAGGCATCGCGCCGTTCGCACCATCTTGTCCGTACTGCGGCCAGGGGGTGCCCTGCTCGCCGGAAGCTCCGTAAGGCCTGGGGTTCGACATGAGGAAATCCTTCCTAGGAATTCGTTTGTGCCAGCATAGCAACGCAGGGGCTCAGCGCGGGCCCCGACGGCGTCATCGGGCCTCGTGAACGATGCGCAGGCGCTCGGCGCGCAGCTGGGCAACACCGGGGACCTCGAGAGGTTCTAGCGCAGACCCCGTGGCGCGCTGCAGCAGCAGGTCCGCCAGCTCCGGATTACGCGCGAGAGCAGGGCCGTGCATATAGGTCGCGATGATGGACCCCTGGACGGCGCCGTCGTAGCGCACCTCGGGTGGGGTCGTGCCGCGAGGCGTGCCGTTGCCGACGCCGGACAGGACGCGTCCCAGCGGGGCCGCATCGGGGCCGAGGACGGTACCGCCCCGTGATTTTCAAAGCCCGTCAGAGTCTGCGTGAGGGCCGTCGAGAACGGGCTCACAGACGAGCTCACCGATCGCACGGTGCCCCTGAGGCTCGGTCGTGATGTCGAGGACGCCCATGCCCGGCACGCGAGCGCCGCGCGCATCCTCGTACCAGTGGCCGAGGACCTGCAGGGATGCGCAGATCGCTAGGGAGCGGGCGGCCCGCATCGAGGGCGCGGGCGAGGCCCGAGGTGCGGCGGAACTTGTCGGCAGCGAGCGCCTGAGCGGTGTCCTCGCCGCCGCCGAGCGTGTAGATGTCGAGGCTGTCAGGGATCTCCTCGGTGAGCCCAACGTGGACGACCTCGGCGTCGATGCTGCGCCTGCGGGCGCGTTCGGCGAGAATCAGCGCATTGCCGCTGTCACCGTAGGTACCCAGCACCTCGGGCATGAGGACGCCGATTCGCAGCGTGGAGGCGCTCATCGCGTGCCTTCCTTTCGATCGAGCAGGACCTTGAAGTCGCGCATGGCCGTGTAGTTGAGGAGTATCTCGACGCGGCCCGGCTCGCAGAGCGCCAAGGCATCCATGGGCAGCGGGACGAGGTCGCAGTGCACGCCCGCGTATTCGAGGCGCACAGCAAGGTCGGCACCGCGCTCACCGCAGGCGACGACGCGGCGGCCGGGCTGCTTGACGGCGGAAAAGTCGACGTCCCACAGCCAGGAGAGGTCCTGGCCGTCGGGAACCTGACCGTTGACGCCGATGACAACCTGGTCGACACGCGGGTCAATCATCGTCATGGCTTCCTGCCATCCAGCCGGATTCTTCGCCAGCATCAACCGGGCGCGGCGCCCGTTGACGTCGTGGACGGAGTATCGCCCGGCGACTTCGGTAACCCCGCTGACGGCCGAGGCTGCGACGGCTGGGTCGATACCCATCGCGACGGCCGCGGCGACCGCCTGCGCCGCGTTGCCGAGGTTCGCACGCCCGGGAAGCTGCAGGTTAAGGGGGACGCTGATGCCGTCCGGTCCGCGCAGCGTCGCGCGCGGACCTTCGGGGGACAGCTCAACGTCCTCGAGCCACCACTCGGGCTGCGGACGGCTCATCAGTTCCGGCAGTTCCTCCCCCTCGAATGCGGGGATCAGATGCCAGTCGTCACCGGTGCGGACGACGCGGCCACCGCGCGGATACGCGGCAGAGTCGTCACCCCAGCCTCCACCGGCTGCGACCCACACGACGTTCGGATTGTCGGCGGCAGCCGAGGCGATGAGGGGGTCATCGCAGTTTGCGACGACGACGGCGTCCGGATGAGTCGAGGCCCCCTCACGCAGGCGACGCTCGACCGTTCCGATCTCTCCCACGCGATCGAGCTGGTCGCGCGAGAGGTTGAGGTAGACGAAGACAGCCGGATCCACGTCGGCCGCAACGGCGGGCACATGCATCTCGTCGACTTCGAGGGCGGCACGCGTCGCGCCCTTGCCCTGCATGAGAGCCGTGAGGACGCCCGAGGTCATGTTGTCGCCATTGATGTTCGAGGCGACACGACCAGCGCTTTCGAGCGCCGCTCGCACCATGCGCGTCGTCGTCGACTTACCGTTCGTGCCGGTCACAATGACGGACGAGAAGGGGGCGGACAGCTCCTTGAGGAGCCTCGGGGAGATACGCAGCGCGACCTCGCCGCCGATCATGCCGCCAGAACCGCGCCCAAGGGCTCGGGATGCGAAGCGGGCAGCCCCGCCTGCAACCGTAGCCAGGCGAGAGCGCACCGACAGGTGATGCGAAGAATTCGTCATGCATCCACGTTAACGCATGCGGGGCGCTGGCCGCGTCGTCGACGCATATCGGCCTCCCCCACCAGGACGAGGCCGGGGATCACCAAGCGGGTGTCTTTCCTCACGCGACACGCGGGTGTGTCCCTGACCTGCACAGATAGTTACGCATTGCATACCGACGTTATGTACGCCATCTCTGTGTGATGGCCTCGATATTTCTCATCGGTTAATTCCGGCCGCTCAGCCGCCCGACAGCACCACCCGAGCAGCCCAAGATCTCAGCATTTTCAAGGAAAACACCCCATTATCGACAAACGCGCAGGTCAGAGGGTATTTCAGAAAAATAGTTGCGAATCAGACGCACATTTTTCCCGCACCCCCTGCACGTTTGCCCCAAGCGACGAACACCCCAAAAATCGACTACCGAAACCCGCCGTGACCTGGTAAAACTATGTTCAGCGGGCGCAAGCCTGCCGCCTGTTCCAGGCTTCGGTCGGGGATCCTGTGTGCCCCCGGATCCTCGATCGAATATGCTGCGGGACCCATCCAGTGGATGGGTCCCGCAGTCCTTTACGTTTCAGTGCCGTACCGCTGAGACCCGATGCAACGTTCTCAGTGTCGTGCCGCTGAGACCCGATGCAACGTTCTCAGTGTCGTGCCGCTGAGCGGCGATGCAGCCCTCTCAGTGTCGTGCCGCTGAGCGGCGATGCAGCCCTCTCAGCGCCCTACTGACAAGAGCGATGCACGCTACCGCTGAGGGACGAGCGTCCCTTCGATGACGTCGCGCGCCTTCGAACGCGGCGGTGCCGGAAGCTCCGAGCGCGCCGACGTCTGGGCGGCCGCGAGCGCCGCAAGAGCGCGCACAGGGCTCCACACGGTGAGGGAGCCACCGGAGCCATTCGCACGCCGTGACGTGCGATCCCACGGCCGCTCACCTCGCCGTATCGGCATGACCTGACCGTCCGCGGACGCAGCAAACACTCGATTGCGCCTGGCTTCAGCGGCCGTGACCGCGTCGCGCAGGGCGTCCCGTTCCTCTTCCAGGGCCTCGACGCGGCGCTCGAGCTCGAGGATGCGTCGGATTCCTGCGAGGTTGATGCCCTCTTCCTGGCTCATCCGCTGCACGTCGCGCAGGCGCTGCACGTCGCGCTTCGTGTAAGCGGCGACCCCGCCCTTTGGTGCGGGCGGGGATCACCAGGCCGAGTCGGTCGTACTGGCGCAGGGTCTGCGGGTGCATGCCCGCCAGCTCGGCCGCAACCGAGATGACGAACGTCACCGCGTCGTCCGTTCCAGTGCTCGCCATCGCTTACTCCTCCGAGGCCTCGGCGAGGGAAGCGCGCACGTCGAGGTCGCCCTCGGCCGCCGCCAGCTCCTTCGCGAGCTTCTTCAGCTCGCGGCTCGGCTTCTCGGGGACGCGGATGGCCACGCGGGCGATGAGATCGCCGGTCGCCTTGGAGGTCTTCACTCTCCCCCGCCGCGCACGCGAATCTCGGTGCCCGAGGAGGACCCTGCGGGCACCTTCACCGTGGCCGTGTTGCCGTCGATCATGGGCACGTCGACGACGGTGCCGAGGATTGCCTCGGAGACGGTCACCGGCAGTGTCACAACCAGGTCGTTTCCTTCGCGCGTGTACACGGGGTGCGGCTTGACCGTCACGGCGACCTCGAGGTCGCCGGTGGGACCGCCGTTGACGCCGGGCTTGCCGTGGCCCTTCACGCGAACCTTCTGCCCGTCCTTGATGCCCGCGGGAATGCGGACCTTGATCGGGGAGCCGCCAACCTTGATGGTCAGCGTCGCACCGTTGAGGGCCTGACGGAAGGAGATGGACAGCTTCGCGCGCACCGTTCCACCCTTTTCGGGGGCCGGGGCCGCCTGCTGGGCGTGACCGCCCGCACCGAAGGACGAACCGAAGGGGTCACCCCCAAATCGGGCGCCCGCATGAGCGCCACCGCTACCGCCGAAGAGGCCGGAGAGGATGTCCTCGAAACCAGCGCCGCCGCCGGGCATGCCGGAGGTCTGGAAGCGCACGTTGGGCCGCCGCCCCCAAAACCGCCGCCGCTGAAGCCGCCGAAGAGATCTTCGAAGCCACCGGTGCCGCCGGATCCGGCGGAGAATCGAGCTCCACCGCCGGCCATCGCGCGAATAGCGTCGTAGCGCTTACGATCCTCATCGTTGGACAGGACCGCGTATGCCTCACCAATTTCCTTGAACTTGGCTTCGGCCGCCTTGTCGCCCGGGTTCTGATCCGGGTGCCACTGACGCGCCAGCTTGCGGTAGGCCTTCGTAATGGCCTTCTTATCCGCCTTTTTATCGACTCCCAGGACCTTGTAGAAGTCCTTCGAGAACCATTCTTGTTCACTCACGCGCGTTTCACCTCACTTTCAGTCACGAGCGTGTTGTTGCTGTTATTCAGGGTTGTTCACCAGCACCTTCGCGGCGCGCACCACGCGGTCTCCGCGGCGATAGCCACTGGTGAGCACCTGCCCGATGACGGGATGATCGACGTCCGCGCTGGTCGTCGCCATCAGGGCGTCATGCAGGGCCGGATCGAAGTCGTCGCCCTCGGCGCCGTAGCGCTCCAGCTCGAAGCGCGTCTTGAGCGTCTCCTCGAGCTTCGTGGCGATCGACGCAAAGGGACCGTCCTCCAGGTCGCCGTGCGCACGGGCGGCGGCGATGTCGTCGAGAACGCTGATGAGCGACTCGATGACCTCGTCCTGGCCGGCGGTCTTGTGACCGGGGATGGCCTCCTTGGAGCGACGCACGTAGTTGGCGTACTCCTGGCCCTGGTTGTACAGCTCCGCGTTGGCGCGGGCCAGCTGATCCTCGACGGCCGCGATGCGCTCGAGAGCCTTGGCGAGGTCGGAATCCTCGATCTGCTCCTCGAAGGCGCTCATGTCGTCAGCCGAAGCCTCGGACGAGGCCTGGGCTGCGTCACCCGCACCGGGTGCGGCGTCGTTGTTCTCGGCCGCTTTGGCCGGCCGGGGCCGACTCGAGCGAGTCGGCCCCGGCGACGTTGGCGTCTTCGTTGGGCGCCGAGAAACCGTTGGTTTCTTCGGTGCTCACTTGTCGTCCTCGTCAACGATCTCGGCGTCCACGACGTCGTCCTGGGCAGGAGCGGACTGCGCCGCGGCCTCGTCGGCCTGCTGCTTGGCGTAGATCTCCTGGCCAATCTTCATGCCGGACTCGGACAGGGTCGCCATCGCGGTCTTCACGGCCTCGATGTCGTCACCCTTGAGGGCTTCCTTGACAGCGTCGACATCCTTCTGGACGGCCTCGCGGGTCTCCTCGGAGATCTTGTCGGCCTCGTCCTTGAGCAGCTTCTCCGTCGAGTAGACGGCCTGCTCAGCCTGGTTGCGGGTGTCAGCCTCTTCGCGGCGCTTCTTGTCCTCGGCGGCGTGCTCCTCGGCCTCGCGCACCATGCGGTCGATGTCCTCCTTGGGCAGGGAGGAACCGCCGGTGATGGTCACCGACTGCTCCTTGCCGGTGCCGCGGTCCTTCGCGGAGACGTGAACGATGCCGTTCGCGTCGATGTCGAAGGTGACCTCAATCTGCGGCACGCCACGGGGAGCCGGGGCGATGCCGGACAGCTCGAAGGTGCCGAGCAGCTTGTTGTCGCGGGCGAACTCACGCTCACCCTGGTAGACCTGGATGAGCACGGAGGGCTGTCCATCCTCGGCGGTGGAGAAGATCTCCGAGGCCTTGGTCGGGATCGCGGTGTTGCGATCGATGAGCTTCGTCATGACGCCACCCTTGGTCTCGATACCGAGCGACAGGGGGGTCACGTCGATGAGCAGGACGTCCTTGCGGTCACCCTGGATGACGCCAGCCTGCAGGGCAGCGCCCACGGCGACGACCTCATCGGGGTTGACGCCCTTGTTGGGCTCGCGACCGCCGGTCAGCTCCTTGACGACCTCGGTGACGGCGGGCATACGGGTGGAACCACCAACGAGAACGACGTGGTCGATCTCGGAGACGGTCACGCCGGCCTCGGCCATGACGTCACGGAAGGGCTTCTTGGTGCGCTCGAGCAGGTCCGCGGTCAGTTCCTCGAACTTGGCGCGCGTGAGGGTCTCATCCAGGTGGATGGGGCCATCGGCGGTCATGGACAGGTACTGCAGCGAGATGTTCGTGGAGGTCGCGGAGGACAGCTCCTTCTTCGCCTGCTCGGCAGCTTCCTTCAGGCGCTGGAGGGCGACCGCGTCCTTGGACAGGTCGGCGCCGGTCTTGGCCTTGACCTGGTCGATCAGCCAGTTGACGATGCGCTGATCCCAGTCGTCGCCGCCCAGGTGGTTGTCGCCGGAGGTGGCGCGCACCTGAATGGTGGAGAAGCCGTCGTCGTCCTTGCCCACCTCGAGGAGGGACACGTCGAACGTGCCGCCGCCGAGGTCGAAGACCAGGATGAGCTCGTCTTCCTTGCCCTTTTCGAGGCCGTAGGCCAGGGCCGCGGCGGTGGGCTCGTTGACGATGCGCTCGACCTTGAGGCCGGCGATCTGTCCGGCGTCCTTGGTGGCCTGACGCTGCGCGTCGTTGAAGTAGGCGGGAACCGTAATGACGGCCTCGGTGACGGGCTCACCCAGGTAGGCCTCGGCATCCCTCTTCAGCTTCTGGAGGATACGCGCGGAGATTTCCTGCGCGGTGTACTTCTTGCCGTCGATCTCCGTGGTCCAGTCGGTGCCCATGTGGCGCTTGACGGAGGAGATGGTGCGATCAACGTTGGTGACAGCCTGACGCTTGGCGATCTCGCCAACCAGGACCTCGCCGGTCTTGGAGAAGGCGACGACCGAGGGGGTCGTACGGGCGCCTTCAGCGTTCGGGATGATGGTGGGCTCGCCGCCTTCGAGGACGGCGATAGCGGAGTTGGTGGTGCCGAGGTCGATACCGACTGCACGTGCCATGGTTGTTGTCCTTTCGTTCGCGAGGCCGTCCCCGCGTTCGGGGCGGCTTGCGTTGGTCTGTGTGGTCTCTGTGGTGCCGGGAGGCTCCCGACACATCCTTGAGTCTGATGTACTCAACTTTAGGAGCTGGGTTTTTATTCCGCAACCCGTAGCTCTCAAACCTGAGTCTAATGTACTCAACTTTGGAGGCCTGGGTTTTATTCCCTCACCGAAACCTCCTCGGTACGAGCCACTCAAAACTTGAGTCTGATGTACTCAACTTCCTTTTCAGGCTTTTATTCCATCCCCGCACAACAAGGCAAAACGTGGCCCATTGGCGCAGAAACATGCGTAGCGTCAGCCATTCGTAAGCCAAGCAAAAGCCCATCGTAAGTTTTTGCGAAACCTGAAAGTGGCGCGCTGCACGCCTCCTCTGGCAAACTAGAAACGCTCTCAACGACTGAGAGCCCCGTCAATCAATGGAGACTTGATGCGCATCACGAAACGACTGGCTGGCAGCCTCCTCGCCGGCCTACTGACACTAGGAATGGCAGGTCCCGCTTTGGCCGACACGCCAGCAGCCGACGGCACCCAGTCGGGCACCACCGCCCCCCAGACCACCTACGACGCACGCTACGCGATCCCCGCAGCCGTGCCCGCCTCCAGCGAGGCGAAGGTCGCGCAGTGGCAGGACATGAAGTACGCCATGTTCATCCACTGGGGCGTCTACTCCTCCTACGCAGGCTGGTACAAGGGCGAGAAGCAGGAAGTCGGCTACCCCGAGCAGATCAAGGCATGGGGCCACCAGCAGACCTGGGATCAGCGAATCCCGCTGCAGGGCATCCCCCGCGAGGAGTACCTGGCCACCGCCCAGACTTTCGAGGCCCCCAACTTCGACGCGACCGCGTGGTGCCAGCAGGCCAAGGACAGCGGCATGAAGATGCTGCTCATCACCTCCAAGCACCACGACGGCTTCGCCATGTGGGACACGGCCACGACCGACTACAACTTCACGAAGCAGTCCCCCTCCCACCGCGACCCGATCCTCGAACTGTCGCAGGCCTGCCAGAAGGTCGGCATCAAGTTCGGCCTCTACTTCTCCAACATTGACTGGGAGAAGCAGCCCGAAAACCCGTGGATGAACAACAACACCATGGATGAAGAGGGCTACATGGACTACATCCATGCCCAGCTCAAGGAACTCCTCGGCGGCAAGTACGGCGAGATCACCGAGCTCTGGTACGACATGGGTAAGCCCAACAAAGAGCAGTCCGACCAGCTGCGTACATGGGCGCACGAGCTCCAGCCCAACATCATGATCAACTCGCGCGTGGGTAACGACCGCGCGGACTTGAGGTCGGCTGGGACAACGAGATGCAGTCCGAGCAGACCCAGGGACCCTGGGAGTCGGCCGTCTCGATCTTCCACAAGTCGTGGGGCTACGCGAACTGGGATGACGCCGCTGCCACCTACAAGGACACCGGCTACCCGGACTACACCGAGGAAGAATGGGACCACATCCAGCAGGTCGACAACACGACGGCTCTGCGTAAGGCCCCCGGCGGCGCCCACATCAAGACCACCGAGATCGTGGGCAACATGTTCTCGACCGTGGCCCTGGGCGGCCAGTTCCTCTTCAACGTCGGCCCGAAGTTCGACGGCTCCTACGACCCGTGGGACGCCTCGGTCCTGAAGGGCGTCGGCGACTGGAACCGCGCACACCCCGGCGTTCTCAACAATTCGCGCCCGACCCACTACCCCATCGAATCCTGGGGTAAGACCATGGTCGATGACTCCCACATCTACCTGGGCATCGAGAAGTGGCCGGCCGACGGCACGATCACGCTGCGCGGCGCCGGCGCCAACGACATCGCCTCGGTGAAGCTCGACGGCTCCGACGCGGCTCTGACCTACAAGGTCGAGGGCAACGACCTCGTCATCACCCTGCCCGCACAGCCCGACGAGATCCTCCCCGTCGCCACGGTCACCACGAACGGCACGCCCAACTACGTGCCCACCGGCCTGACCACCATCGGCGAGCAGGCGACCACGATCCCCGCCACCAGCCTCGAAAAGTTCAAGGCGCCCACCCCCAAGACCGGCGAGACCAGCTTCACGGCATCCATCACCTCCGGCGACAAGGTCGCCTCGGGCGTGACCGTCTCCTTCGATACCGAGGGCTTCACGGACTCCTACGCGAAGTACAAGGTCACCGTCGCGGGCCAGACCATCAAGAACCTGACCGTCGCTGACCTGAAGGCGGGCGTCGGGCCCTTCACGATCGGCCCGAACCAGACCGCTCGCGCCACCCTTGAGTACGACAATCCGCCGTACGTCCTGAAGGGCTTCGGCAAGGACACGACCGTCAAGTCGGTCACCGTGAAGGCCGAGAAGTTCTCGACCCCCGCGGTCACCGTCGAGCCGTCGACCGTCGAGGCCGGCAAGACCGTCACCGTGAAGGGCACCGGCTTCGCTCCCGAGTCGACCGTGACTCTCACGCTGCACTCTGAGCCCGTCGAGGTCGGTACGGCCACCACGGACGCCAGCGGTGCGTTCACCTCCGAGGTGACAGTCCCCGCCGCCACCGAGGCCGGAGACCACACGGTCGTCGCCGAGTCCGCCGCGCCGGTCGTCTCCGCGACCGCGCCGCTGACGGTCACCGCGCCTCCCGCGCCTGCCGCGGATCCGAGCGCCGCTCCGAGCGCCCAGCCCTCCGCAGCCCCTCCCCGCCCCCGAACAGGGCGGCAGGGCGGCCTGGCCCGCACCGGCACCAACGCGCTGCTCGCTGTGGCAGCCGCGCTGATCGCCGCGGGAGCGGGCACGGCGTTCATCCGCCGCTCGCGCACGGCCAAGGCCTAAGCACCGCGTGGGCATAACCACCACAGGTGGGGGCGGGCGCAGCTGACGGCGCGCCTCGCCCCCACTTACACTTGAGGGATGCGCTGCGACCACTTTGACGCCGGAACCTGCCGGTCCTGCACCCTCCTCCCCCAGCCCTACGAGCGCCAGCTCGCGGGAAAAGGCCGAGGCCGTCGCAGCCACCCTCTCCCCCATCCCGGGAGCGGGCGACATCGACTGGCTGGCCCCGGCCTCGTCCCCCGAGGAGGATTTCGCACGAGCGCGAAGCTCGTCGTTGGAGGAACGCGCCGGCGCCCACCCTCGGCATCCTCGGGCCCGACCGCCGCGGTGTCGACCTGCCCGGTTGCCCCATCCAGCACCCCCGCCATCAACCGCGCAACCCCCGGCCTCAAGCGCTTCATCCGCTCCCTGAACCTCACCCCCTACGACGTTCCCACCAAGCGCGGGGAGCTGAAGAACATTCTCATCACCGTGGGCGACGGCGAGCGGCTGATGATCCGTTTCGTCCTGCGCACGCGCGATCGCGTTTCCGATATCCGCTCGGCGCTGCTGCTGCTGCGCGACCTCGTGCCGGCTGCCCACGTCGTCACCGCGAACATCCACCCCACGCACGAGGCCATCGTGGAAGGCCCCGACGAGATCATCCTGACGCGCGCCCGCACGCTGCCACTGTCCGTCGAAGGCCTGGAGCTGGGACCACGTTCTTTCGCGCAGACCAACGCGCACGTCGCCTCCGCCCTGTACGAGCAGGCCGCGCTGTGGGCCTCGCGCCCCTTCGCCGACGGCCGACTGCCCGAGAGCCTGTGGGACCTGTACTGCGGCGTCGGCGGCTTCGCCCTCGCTGCCGCGCGCGCCGGATTCCCGCGCGTCACCGGCGTCGAAGTATCCTCCGGGGCGATCTCCTCGGCGATCAGCGCCGCCCGCCACGCGGGCCTGCCACGGTCGGCCGCCTCCTTTATCGCCGACGACGCGACCTCGTGGGCTCGAGCACAGTCTCCCGAGGACGTACCCGACGTCATCGTCGTCAACCCGCCGCGCCGAGGCATCGGCGCCGACCTGGCCGCGTACCTGAACGAGTGCGACGCGCCCCGCGTCATCTACTCCTCCTGCAACCCCGCGTCGCTGGCCAAGGACCTGGTGGCCATGCCCACGCTCCACCCCGTCGAGGGCCGCCTCTTCGACATGTTCCCCCACACGGCCCACGCCGAGGTCGCCCTCCTCCTCGAGCGCGCGTAGGCCGAGCACCACCCGGGCCTCGTACTCAACCAGATGCGGTGCCAGCACAGACGAAGGTGCCCCCTCGCACACGAACACAGTCGCCCTCATCTATCGCTCATCACCGGCGGTCACACATCCCGTATATCAGCCAATCACGCTGGTTCACTGCCCCGTACCGTTACAATTGGACCTAACGTTAGGAGAAACATGACCGTCGAACTCATCACCACCGCCACGCCCGAAATCCACGAGGCCATGGGGCGCCTGATCCCCCAGCTCTCCCGCTCCGCCGCCCCCATGAGCGAGGCCGACGTTGAGCGCTTCCTCGCCCAGTCCGGCGTGCACCTCTTCGTCTTCCGCCCCGACACCGCTGACGCGGAGGGCAACCACCCGATCCTCGGCATGCTGTCGCTAGCCACCTTCGAGATCCCCACGGGCGTGCGCGCGTGGGTCGAGGACGTCGTCGTCGACGAGGGGGCCCGCGGTCAGGGTGCCGGCCAGTCCCTCGTCGTCGCCGCCATTGAGCACGCCCAGAAGATCGGTGCCCGCACCGTCGACCTGACGTCGCGCCCCTCGCGCGAGGCCGCGAACCGCCTCTACCAGCGCGCCGGCTTCCAGCTGCGCGAAACCAACGTCTACCGAGTGACGCTCGAGAAGAAGTGAGTCCGCGAGGCTTGCACTGCTTGCGGCCTTCCTGTCGTTTGGTTTGCACTGCTTGCGTTGCTTGCTGATGCTTGCTGATGCTTGCGTTGCCGCCCGCCCGCGCATGATGCGCGGGCGGGCGGTTTGCGTCGGGCGATGAACGCATAACCGACGGATCCGGGATGCGGTTCCCGCCGGCCGGTTGGGCATGGCCGCCGGGCCCACGCGTAGCGGCAGCGCATGACAGCGGCGTCGATGGGCGGCGCGATGGGCGCGAGAAAGGCCCTATGCAAGCCACGTCTGGCCCTCAGCGAGACAAAACTCGCCCTGCTGCCCGGCTCGGCGGCCCACCCGGTACAAAACTCTCCCAGCAAGCCCCAAAACGCCGATTTCGGCCCACTTTTCGCATGCAGGGAGAACTTTGTACCGCTTCCGCCACCAACAACCCGGAGCAGGGAGAACTTTATCCCGCATGCGGTGCCACTTCCGGTACAAAAACTCTCCCAGCAAGCGGCCTTGGCAGGCCCACCCGGTACAAAACTCTCCCAGCACGCCCGGCTCGACGGCCCACCCGGTACAAAACTCTCCCAGCAAGCCCCAAAACGCCAATTTCGGCCCACTTTTCGCATGCAGGGAGAACTTTTACCGCTTCCGCCACCAACAACCCGAGCAGGGAGAACTTTTGTACCGCTTCCGCCACCAACAACCCGAGCAGGGAGAACTTTATCCCGCATGCGGTGCCACTTCCGGTACAAAACTCTCCCAGCGAGCCCGGCTCGGCGGCCCACCCGGTACAAAACTCTCCCGGCACGCCCCAAAACGCTGATTTCAGCCCATTTTTCGCCAGCAGGGAGAACTTTGTACCGCTTCCGCCACCAACACGACGAGCAGGGCGAAAAAAGTCACGCACCAACACCCCACCTCAGCCAGCCAACACCCCACCTCAGCCCAGCAACGTGCCGCTCTCCAAATTTCGCATGCAATTCGATTGCGTGAACTTTCAACAAAGCCCAGAAACGTTGCAATTCCAACGATACGAATTCAAAGTTTGAAATACCCAAAAGGGAATTGCATGCGAAATTACCGTGCCGACGGGGCAGGCCGCGGGGCCAGGCCGCGGGGCCGACGAGCAGTGACAGGGGCAAGCCAGGCAAAACTCACACATAATTTCCCACGGTCACTTTTGGAGACCGCCCACAAACGTCGCAATTGCAACGACGTCAATTCACGGTTTGAAGTAGTCCCAGGGGAATTACGTGCGAAATTGCTGGACGAGGGCGGGGCCCAGACAAAAGTCGCATGCAATTCAAAAACACAAGTGACGTAACAGTGCATACTGACACAAACTAGCACTTAGCCGGAGGACAATTGCATGCGAAATTGTTGAGCGGCGGGCAAGACGATGCAACGCACAACAGACTAGGGCACCGCCGGTCTGGAGGGCACCGGAGGGACCGGAAGGCCGGGCTGCGGTGCCGGTGGGCAGCGGCGGAGCCAGGACGACACACAGACAACAAGCGCCGCCCGATTGGATGCCGCCGCGGAGCCTGGCCAGGCTTCAAGACACGGGCCTGGCCGCGGTGCCGGTGGGCGGCGGCGGGGCCTGGCCGGGCTTCGAGCGCGGCGCCGAACGAAGTGAGGTCGCCTAGCCTCGCGGGCGGGCCGCCGCCCACCGGCACACACAGCGGCCAGGCCCATCAAGGCAGGCCACGCGGCGGCCGGGGATCTGGCGGGGCAACGAGCACCGCCGGAAATCAGGCGGTGCCACAAGCCCCCGCCGGAAAGTTAGAACTCCTCGTAGTACTCCGGGTTCTGGTCGGCCTGGCGGCCGTCGGGGCGCCCGAGTGCGCTGATCGCAGCCATTTGTTCGGAAGACAGCGAGAACGAGAAGATGTCGAGGTTCTCGCGCTGGCGCTCGGGGTTGCCGGACTTGGGCAGGGGCAGGGTGCCGAGCTGGTAGTGCCAACGCAGGATGAGGCGCGACGGGGACACGCCGACCTCGGAGGCCAGGGCGACGATCGCGGGGTCTTCCACGATGCGCCACTTGCGGCCCAGCGGGCTCCACGATTCGGTGAGCACGCCGATGCGCGCGTGATACTCGAGCGCGGCGGTCTGCGGGAAGTAGGGGTGCAGCTCGATCTGGTTGACGCTCGGGTACTCGCCGGTCTCGGCGTGCACGCGGTCGAGGTGTTCGGGCAAGAAGTTGCAGACGCCGACGGAACGGATGAGACCGCGGTCGCGGGCATCAAGAAGCGCCTGGAAGGCCTCGACGTACAGGCCGCGCTTGGGGTTGGGCCAGTGGATCAGGTACATGTCCCAGTAGTCGAGGCCGGCGCGCATGAGGGATTCCTCGACGGTGTAGATGGCCTCGTCGTAGCGCTGGTGGCGTCCGGGGAGCTTGGAGACCAGGCGCAGGTCCTCGCGGGGGATGCCGCAGCGGCGGACGGCGGCACCGAGGGCGCCTTCGTTTTCGTAGTTGAAGGCGCTGTCCAGCATGCGGTAGCCGGCGTCAACGCTGGAAACCATTGAGGAGACGCCCGAGGCGCCACGTAGGTTGTAGGTCCCCAGCGCGATCGCGGGAACGTCCAGGCCGTCGTTCAGGGTGTATGCGGGGATCTCAGTCATGTGTCAATCGTAGGCCGGGCCTCGCTGAGAGTTCTACCATGGGAGGTATGGCACAGCTTGAACTGGACGAGGTCCACGCGAACGCGGTGGACTATCAGCATTTCCTTCTTGATTCTCCTTCTCCCTATCACGCGGCCGAGGTCGTGGCGCAGCGCCTGGTGGACGCCGGCTTCAGGCTCGTCGACGAGAAGGGCGCGTGGGATGCATCCCCGGGTGGTCACGTGATGGTGCGCGGTGGCGCGGTGGCCGCGTGGTTCGTGCCCGAGACGGTCGCCGACGACGCGGGCTTCCGTATCGTGGGCGCACACACGGATTCGCCGGCGCTGTCGGTGAAACCGTCGGTGCAGTCGACGACGCCGGATGGCTGGGGCCAGATTGACGTCGAGGTGTACGGCGGCATGATGTGGAACTCGTGGCTGGACCGCGAGCTGACGCTGGCGGGTCATCTGATCCTGGCGAATGGCGAGGTCGTCCTGGCGCGTACGGGTCCGATTGCGCGTATCCCGCAGCTGGCAATCCACCTGGATCGTGAGGTGAATCCGGTTGGTTTGAAGCTGGATCCGCAGAAGCACCTGCACCCGGTGTGGACGGTGGATAACCCGTACGGCAACGTGCTGGAGTACGTGGCGCGCACGGCGGGCCTGGATGACGCGTCGCAGGTCGCGGCGTTCGATCTGATTCTCACCCCCCAGCCAGGGTCCCGGTTTCTTCGGCGACAAGGGCCAGTTCATCGCGGCCTCGCGCCAGGACAACCTGTCGAGCGTGCATCCGGGTCTGGTGGCTCTGGAGCGTCTCGCTGCGCAGGGGACTCCGGAGAGCGGCGATATCACGGTGTTCATGTGCTTCGACCACGAGGAGGTGGGTTCCGGCTCGCGCACGGGTGCGGCCGGCCCGATCCTGGAGACGGTGTTGCGCCGCACGGCGACGGCGCTGGGCCGCGATGAGGATGGCTTTGAGCGAATGCTCGCGGCCTCGTCGTGCGTGAGCGCGGATGCGGCGCATTCGGTGCACCCGAACTACGCGGGTCACCACGATCCGGATAACCGTCCGGTGATGGGTCGCGGCCCGATCCTGAAGATCAATTCGAAGCAGCGTTACGCGACGGACGGCGAGGGTATCGCTCTGTGGAATCGCGCGTGCGCGGCGGCGGGCGCGGTGTCGCAGAGCTTCGTGGGTAACAACGCGATGCCGTGCGGCACGACGATCGGCCCGATCACGGCGACTCGTCTGGGGATCCTGACGGTGGACGTGGGCGTGGGTCTGCTGTCGATGCACTCGGCGCGCGAGATGAGCCACGTGGATGATCTCCTCACGCTCTCCCAGGTGCTGGAGGCGTACTGGCGCGGCGCGTGAGCGCCTGAGCGCCCGGATCGCCCGCGCGCGGCAAGCCCCAGCGGAGCCTGAGCGCCCGGATCGCCCGCGCGCGGCAAGCCCGAAGGGTGAAGCCGTGCGCGCGGCACCCGCAGCAGGGTGCCTAAGCGCATGAAGATACCCCGGCCTCGTCAGTCAAACGACGAGGCCGGGGTTCTTTTCGTCTATCGGGCGTCCTCAGAAGGATGCAACGGCGGTGACGGTGACGGGCACGTTGCCGCGCATGGCCTTGGAGTAGGGGCATAGCTCGTGGGCGCGGTCGGCGAGGGCCTGGGCGCGGTCGAGCGGGGCGCCGGGGATGAACACCTTGATGTCGGCGGTCAGGGCGAAGGAGTCGCCTTCGGGGCCCAGTCCGATCGTGGTGCGCACGACGGAATCGGTGGTGTCGATGCCCATTTCCTTGGCGGCCAGGCCCATGGCACCCTGGAAGCAGGCGCCGTAGCCCATGGCGAAGAGGGCTTCGGGGTTGGCACCGTCGCCAGGGCCGCCCAGTTCCTTGGGGGCGCGCATGATGTGGGTGATGCCGAGCGCGGGGACGGAGGAGGTGCCGGCGCGGCCGCCCGTGGAGTCGGCGGTGACGGAGTATGCGATCTTGCTAGGTGTATCCATGCCCCCATTCCACCACTAGGACTTCAGTCCCGCAAGGGGTTTGACACAAAGACAAGTAATTCCGCGCGCTCAGGGACGAGGCCGGGGCACGCCCGCAGGTCACGCGGCCTCAGGCGGTGAGGAAGTCGGCCTCGGGGCGGGCGCTCAGCGCCTTGGCGACGGCGCGGCGGAAGCGGTCGTTCATGGGCGGGAGCTGGTCGCCGCGGAAGAACGCGGTCTCGCTGTTTTCACCGTCGGCGGGGTTGGGGTCGCCACTCACCCACTGCGCCGCGAAGGCGACGTCCAGGTAGGTGGTGACGTCGCCGTTGTAATAAGTGACGGGGCCGACGACCTCGACGGAGAGGAGGCGGCGCACCTCGATGCGCACGTCGGCTTCCTCGAGCGCCTCGCGGGCGGCCGCGACGGCGGGCTCCTCACCCGGGTCGACGATGCCGGTCACGGGGGTCCAGGCGCCGTTATCGGAGCGGCGCACGCACAGGATTTCGACGGCCTCGGGCGCGATGGGCCGCTCCCAGTCGATGGGCGCGCATCCCGGGGCGGGGCACAGGATGACGACGGTCGTGCCGGGCATCCACAGGGGCGCGTGGCCGACGTGTCGGCGCAGCTCGAGGACGAAGTCGGGGGTAGCCATGGCCCTAGTCTACGGCGCTCACAGGAAGGACGTAATGATCGGCAGGGAGCAGGATCTTGACGATGATCGCGAAGGCGAAGAGGGTCGCGTAGGCGGCCTCGATGCGCTCGTCGGTCACGCGGGCGTCAGCCGCCTGCAGGACGGCCGGCTGGCCGAGGAAGCCCGCGACGCCACCGGCGGCACGAGGCGCCGACAGGCCAATGAACTTCGCGCCGATCGCCTGGAGGGCGCAGCACACGACGACCATGACGGCGGCGAGAAGGGCGGCGCGCCAGCCGTCGGGGCTGCCGAGCAGGCTCGCGAACTGAGGGCCGGCGTTCAGGCCGAGCGCTGCGAGGAAGAGCATGAGGCCGATCTGGCGGATCGTCAGGTTCGCGGCGGCGGGCAGGGTCCACACGAGCGGGCCGGTGCGGCGCAGCGCGCCGAGCAGCATGCCGACGATCAGCGGGCCGGCGGCGGCACCCAGCTGGAAGCCCTGCCCGCCCGGCAGCGGGAAGGACACGATGCCCAGAAGCAGACCCAAGACGAGGCCGATACCGAAGGCCATGCCGTCGACCTCGGCGACGCGGCGCTCAGAGTCGCCGAGCCACTCCGCGATATCGTCGAGCTCCTCCGTCGGGACGACGACCGCGACGTGGTCGCCAAGCTGGAGGTCGAGGTCGTCGCGGGCCAGGAGGTCCAGGTCACCGCGGCGCACGCGCGTGATGACGGCACCGAAGCGCTTGGTGACGTTCAGTTCGGAGACGCTGCGGCCGGCGACATCGGGGTTGGAGACGACGATGCGCTCGAAGGCGAGGTCGGAGCGGTCGTCCTCGAGGTTGTGGTCGAGGATCTCGCCGACGAGGGGCGCCGTGTCCTTGATCGACGCGGGGTCACCGACCATGACGACGTGGTCACCGGGCAGGAGATCCTCGCCGGGGGCGATCACCCGCGTGCGACCGTCGCGTCGCAGGTAGGACAGGCGACACGCTGCTCACGCCACGCTGCAATATCACGGGTGTTGATCTGCTTGGTCACGTGCACGCTGACGGCCTCGAGGGACGCACCCGCCAGGGAGGGGGTGTCCTTGGGCCCCAGCCATTTCCTCGTGACCGTGATGGTCACGATGACAATGCCGCCGATGACGCCGACCGGGTAACCGAAGGCGTAGCCAACCGCCGCGTTTGCGTCCCCCGTCAGGCGGGTGGCCGTATCGAGGGCGGGCGCGGCCGTGAGGGCACCCGTGAACAGGCCCGAGGTGAGACCGGCGGGCAGGCCGAGGAGGCGTCCGCCCGCGAGCGCGATAGCCGCGCCGACGATACACACGATCGTCGTCAGCGCGAGGAGGTTCGTCTGCTTACGCAGATCCTGGAAGAAGGTCGCGCCCGCGGAAATGCCGACACAATACACGAAGAAGGCCAGGCCCATCGGCTGGACGATCGACATGTGCGTGCTCACGACCTCGGGATGCACCGCCGAGACGATGAGGCCCACGAAGAGCGCGCCGGCCGCACCGAAGCGCAAAGGGCCGATCCGAATGGCCCCGATCGCCGCACCCAACGCGACAACGACAAAGAGCGCGAGCAGGGGTGAAGACGTGAAAAGAGAGGCCATAGCTTTCAGAGTACCTGTCGCTCCCCCGGCGGTTCCCGCCGACTGTCACATTACCTGCGTTATGAACCTCACGGATTGGTTACACTGGTGCCAGAAACTGAAAGGACGGTCATGTCTCAACCAGCACCCGGATGGTACCCAGACCCCGCAGGCTCCCCCCGCCTGCGCTGGTGGAACGGTGGCATGTGGACCGAGCAGTACCAGCCGATGCCCACGCAACACCAGGCAATGCCTCAGCAGGGCATGCCTCAGCAGAACTTCCCACAGCAGGGCGCACAGCAGCAGGGATTCCCGCAGCAACAGGGATTCTCACAGCAGGGCCCGCAGCAGCAGGGCGCACCACAGCAGAGCTTCCCCCAGCAGGGCTTCCCCCAGCAGGGCGCGCAGCAGGCGAACGCCCAGAAGGGCCCTCACCTGCCGTCCAACAAGCAGGCGCCGACCGTCTCCTCGAATCCTTACGGCTCCGAACCCAGGTTCGACCAGCCACAGAAGGACGCGCGGGATAAGAAGGCCGGACAGACCAAGGACTCTCAGACCTCCTCGCGCTGGAAGATCGCGACAGTCGCAGCGTGGGTGGCCGTCGTCGTTTTCGTTGTGACGGCAATCATCGCGGGCACCTCCTACAGCCACGCACGTGCGGAGCTCGCACCCGCGGTCAGCGAACGTGACGACGCTCAGAGCCAGCTCAACCAGGCACAAAAGGAGCTTGATGAGGCCCAGAAGGAACTTGAGGAGTTAGAGAAGTGAGTTACGTTCCCACCCCCGCGCAGGCACCCACGCCACAGGCTTCAGGGTCCCGCAGCGGCATGAAAATTTCTGACGATCATCGGTGCCTGCCTCGCCATCCTCTTTCTGATCCTCTCGGTTGTCCTGGGACTCGGTGCGCGTTCCACCCATCAGGCCGCCCGGCAGGCGCAGAGCGACGCCCAGTCCCTGCGTGATCAGGCCAAGGAAACGGAAACCGAGACGGCGACGACCCGCACCAAGATCACCGAGGCGACAAACAAGAAGGAAGCTCAGGCGTGGTGTGACGGTCTGACGAGCGCGAATGCAGATTTCGACTCACTTGACGCAAAGGCGCGAGAATACAAGAGCCTGACGGCGACACGCCACGAAGCCATCGGCAAGATTTGCCCGAAGAAAAAGGACTTTATCGAGGCGTACGCAAAAGACGCATCGCAGGACATCGTCAAGCCAGACACCCCCGCCTGCTCGGCGGGGGCATCCTCGGCGACAATCACCGGATCCGTATCCGTTACCGGAACGAACCTGGCGGGCCTCTCGGCGTACGACGTCGGCGTCGAGTTCTACCTCGTCCCCGGCTCTACCATCAAGGGCTATCAGCCCTCGGACAAGCAGACGGTCACCGTCCCCGCGGGCGGATCAGCCTCGCTGACATCGACTGTGCCGTTGCCCTCCTTCGACTCGGGATCCTGCATCGTCCGCGCTGTCAGCATCTGGCCCAGCGGACTCTGAGCACATAGTTGCCCACCATCCCTGCGGGGACTAGACTCCCCTGACCATACCCTCGGTTTTGACACGACACGGGAGAGAGAACCACGATGAGCGAACCCGCGGAAGGCTGGTACGCCGACCCGACCGGTGCCGCGCAGCTGCGCTGGTGGGACGGTCACGCATGGACGCAGTACGTCGAACCCTACGAGGCGACCCCCGCGCAGTCTAGACCGCCGAGGCGATCCCCGCCTACGACGAAGCCCAGTACGACGCTCAGCAGGAGCAGGTAGCGGCGGACGTGCCGACTCAGGAAGCTGCCGAGGTCCCGCCGATCCCTTCCCCCGAGGAGCCCTCGTATTGGGAGGACTCGGTACCCGTCCCTTCCCCCGAGGAGACGTCGGCGTGGGAGGCCACCCCTGCCTCGTCGATGGACGAGGCAGGCGCCACCCCGATCCCGTTGCCCGACGAATCCGAGCCCTCCCAGGAGACCCCGAAGCGTTCGGGTACCCTCAAGTGGACACTCGGCTGCGTCGCCTCCTGGGCGCTTGTCGCCGTCTTCATCGCGGTCCTCGTTCTCGCGTGGTCCCTATCTGGGCGCCAGCGGTCGCATCCACGATGACGCGAAGAGCCGCGCCGAAACCGCGCAACAGGAGCTCGACACCGCGCAGTCCACGCTCGCGGACATTAACCGCCAGATCGAGGAGGCCAACAAGTGAGCGCACCCGCACCGCTGCGCGCAGCGACCGTCGCCGGAGCCACCCTCGCGGTCATCTTCATCATCCTGTCCGCCGTCGTCGGCGGCATCAACGTCTGGCGTTCGCATTCTGCGTCCAGCTACGAGGCGCAGGCCGAGCAGGCGCAATCCGAGAAGGCCGCGGTCGACCAGCAGATCACCGACGCGAAGACCCGCCTCGACGCCGCCAACGTCCACAAGGACGCCAAGGCGTGGTGCGATTCCGTCACCCGCGACACCGCCGCGTCAATCCGCGACGCCATCAAGACCTACGATTCGGCGACGCAGGCCGTCAGGACGCCATTCACCAGAGTGCGCACCCAAGGAGACTCTCGCTAACGCGCAGCGCGCCGGGGCCGACACCGCCTTCAGCCCCGGCATCCCCGAGTGCACGACCGACCAGGTGACCACGACGATCAACGGCACCATCACCCTGAACTCCGCGAGCCCCATCTCCTCGCTTGGGCCGCTCGAACTGACGGTTTCCGGCTACACCCTTGACAAGGGAACGACCCTGAACCCCTCCTCCCCCTACCAGGGGACCACAACGGTCACACTCACGCCGGGAACCCCCGCTACGTTCACGATCTCCGTCCCCTACGACCCGGCGATGAGCGACAAGACCGAGTGCGGGTTCACCATGACCTCCTGGTGGCCGACCAGCCTCTGAGAATCACGTGAGGCCGATCACTGACCGGATCAATAAAATTGATGCTCACATAGAATGAGGGAGACACAGTGAAAGGAGCCTCCTCGTGAGTAACCCCGTCCAGGGCTGGTACGCAGACCCTGCAGGAACCGGCCAGCTGCGCTGGTGGGACGGCGCGCAGTGGACCGACCGCTTCCAGGCCGCGCCCGCCGCCAACACCGCCACGGATTCCGTAACCCCGAACGCCGCAGGCGATGCCGCGGCCACCAGCGAGACAGCCGCCGCCACCGCCGCTCAGGCCGTCCCGCAGCCCGCCAACACTACGGCGCAGTTCACCCCCGTGGCTCAGGCACCCGCCACCAAGGCCACCGGCGGACAGATCGCCCTCGCCGTCATCGCCTCGCTCCTCGTCGTGCTCTTCCTAGGATCGAGCATCATTGCGACCGGTATGCACGGCAAGGCCAGGGAGGACGTCGCGAATTCTCAGTCCATCCTCGATGATGCAAAGAGTGAGCTCCAGAAGGTGCAGGAGGCAATCCAGTGAGTGACCCGAACACCACCGCAGCCAACACTGCCCCTGTGGCACCCGCGAAGCCCGGTAAGAGCAAGGGCCTGTCCATCTTCAACCGCGTCGCCTTCATCGTCGCAGCGCTCCTCGCGGTCTTGACGATCGCCATGCTTGTTGCGACTGCGATGACCACCAAGTCCGCGGCCAACATGCGCGACGAGGCCCACGCGACTCGCGAGCAGGCCGGTCAGGAGCTCGCCTCCTACTGGTGCGCACAGATCACACCCGAGAACGTCGCGAAGTTCGACGAGTTACGTGACCTCTACCTCGGCGTGAGCGAGACGGCTCAGAACGCTGTCGATCAGCAGTGCCAGAAGAAGGTCACCATTACTGACCTCGTTACTAACAACGATCCCAACGGGGCTTTCGACACCACCAGCGCGTGCACCATTAATGCATCGAGCACGAAGATCACGTGCACCGCGACCGTAACGGCAAACGACACGATCAAGAAAGATCTCGCATCGTTCTCCTCCACGACAGTCACGCTCCAAATGAGCATGCAGACGACGAGCAGTAAGCTCACGTCCAAGGGGCACGACCTCGGCGAGGTCGCAACCGTTGACGTCGACCGCTCCGGCACGGGCAAGACCCAATTTACAGTCCCCTACGACCCCACCTGGGGCGAGTACTACAAGGTTGACGTGAAGTCGTTCTTCCCGAACGAGTGACACGGTATTCCTGACCGCGCTTACCCCGCCGCCCCGTGGGCGGCGGGGTTTGTGCACCCGCAGCCAAGGGTCGTCATCCCGACCCCGGATGCGACTCAGCCGTGAACGACCCCGCATGCGCTCACCGACGAAGCCTGCCCCGGCCTCGGTGATGAGCTCAGTAGTGCTCGTGCGAGTCGTAGCCGCGCAGCCTATCGAGCTCGCGACGCTCCTTCTTGGTCGGGCGCCCACTGCCCCTCTCACGCATCGCGACGGGAATGTGCACGCGCGGGCGCTCGGGCGTGCGGTCATCGTAAGCGGTGCGCGCCTGCGGGTAGGAGACGCGCTTCGCGAGCAGCAGGACGACCCCAAGGATGCGGTCGAAGCCCTCGATGCGCAGGCGGACCTCGTCGCCGACACGCACCTTGTAGGCCGCTTTGACGGGCTCTCCGTTCACGCGCACGTGCCCGGCGCGCACGGCGGCCGTCGCCTGGGAGCGGGATTTCAGCTGGCGGGTCGCCCACAGCCAGGTATCCACGCGCACGGAGGACGAGGCGAGGGCACCGGCCGGGATCGCGACGTCGTCGGGGGTCTGGCTCACTGCGTCCCCTAGTTGATGCGACGCAGACGCTTCTGGTGGCGGGGCGTCAGGACGATCGCGACGAGCGCGCACAGGACCGGCATACCGATCAGCATGCCCAGGAGCGCGCCCCACGGCACGACCGGCCACAGCGTGGTCAGGGTCGGGAAGATGCGGGAGCGGGCGAAGGTGATCACGGCGAGGACGCCGACGACGAGTCCGGCGAGGACCGCCGTCGGGATCGCATTGAGAGCGAGGACAACGCCCTGCCACGTCGTTACGTGGCGGCGCATCGCGGGGGCGGCACCGATCGCGTCGAGGGTATCGAGATCGGGGCGCATGTCCGAGGCCGACAGCGCAACGACGAGGGCGACCGTGGCGGCCGCTGCAACGACCGCAATGAGTGCGGCGACGTAGGGCAGGACGAGGGAACGCATCGTCGGCACGATCACCTGGGCCGAAGCACCGGGCACCTGACGCGCGATCGTCGCTTGGAACGACGGGGCGTCGACGGGACTCACCTGGTGATCGACGGTGAGGAGCTCACCCAGAGGGCGTACCTGGAGGCCGAGGTAGGACGCCGCGGTCGGCGAGAGCACGATGACGTTGACGCGAGTCAGGGGCGTGGCGACGAAAGTCTGGACGGTCGTCACCTTGGCGTCCGGCAGGTTGTCGTCCGACGCTCCCGCTGCCTTCGCCTCCGCGATGGCGCTCATGTCGAGGCTACGCAGCGTCACCTGGCCCGCGCCATCGATATAGTCCGGGTCGGGAATGAGGACGCCGCCGGCGTTCAAGGTAGCGATCGCGCGCACCATGTCGTCCTCGTTGCTGAAGTACCCAGCCTGGCGCAGATACGTGCCGTCATCGACCATGTACGCCACGTCCAGTTCCGTCATGGTGCCCATGTTCGTCGACATCGTGAACGTCGAATTGTTGTACGGGTGCACCGCCTCGACCATCGTGGTCGGGCCACCCGGGCCGCTGTTCCACGCCAAGCCGTTGAGCGTCGCCTGCGAGGTGACGCCGCGCTGGCCGTCAACAGCCTCGACAGCGGACTTCATGAGGTCACGCGAGCGCTTGACCGAATCGGTGCGGTCAACGGTCGAGACGAAGACCTGCCCCCGCTGCCCCACGTGCGGACGCGAGTTCCAGCCGGCCTCGTTCGAGGAGGACAGGGTGATGAGCAGGCCGCACGCCACGAACACCGTCGTCAGGATCGAGGCCATGGCCGGGAAGGTGCGGTGGCCGTTGCGAACGGCGTCGCGCAGCGCCAGGCGCATACTCATCGACGCGCGACGGTTGGGGAGGCGCCACCGGGTAAAGATGTAGGGGATCGAGCCGATCAGGCCCGCCTCCAGTAGGCCGATACCAACGACGAGGGCCAGCACCGAACCGAACCATGCGGCGATACCGAGAGCGGCAGACCCGCCAGGAGAGCCAACGGGTAGATCATGCGGCGACGCACGAGGCGCGAGGGCTCCCACACGCGACCACCGATGACGGCGGAGGTATCAATGTGGGAGGTCGTGTGGGCCGGGGACACGGATGCCATGAGCGACAGGAGTACCGGCAGGAGGACGGAGAGCGCGAGGGGCCACCATGGAACGATGCCGATACCCAGGCCCGACCACATGCCGATTCCCACCATGGCGGCCGCGGAGAAGGCCGCGGAAAAGAGGGCCGAATAGAGGCCGATAATCACGCCGTGGGCGATCGTGAGCCGACGCCCGTCCGTGCGGTCACCACCGTTAGCGACGATCATGGCAGCCGTGCGCATGACCGAGCGCTGAGCGACGGTGTATAGCGGCGAGATGAGCAGGATCATCTCCGTGAGGATCAGCAGAATACCGGCGACGAGGAGCAGGTACTGCCAGGGGTTGGCGCTCCGAGTGCTCTGAGGGACCTCGTACTGTGCGATCTGCGAGGGCAGGGCCGAGGCGTCGGGCGGGTTTGCCAGCACTTGACGGGACAGGACCGAGAAACCGGATGCGTTCAACTCGCGGATTTTTTCCCACGACACCGGCGTCGGTCCCGTCACGAACCAGGCAGTCTGCGTGCGCCCCGCGACGGCGAGGCGGTCAATCGGAAGCGTCCCATCGCCGATGATCGCGCGCTCGGAACCCCCAATGATGGAGTCGATCACGACGTTACCCTTGAGGGATTGAGTCGCTCGTTCCTTCGCGATCGTCAGGGACAGGTTCACGGAGTCGCCGACGCTCACCGACAGGGCACGGGCTACGTCCTCGGAGATGACGGCGTGGCCAGCGGCCAACGGCCCGCTCTTACCACCCGCATTCACGCGCGGTGCCTCCAGCGAGGCCGTTTGCGTGCCGTTGTCGACCGTAAAACCCGTGCCATCCGCCGTTTCCAGACGCAGCTGGTAGAGCGTATCGACGGCGACCAGCTGATCGCCCTCCGGCAGCCAGCTCTGGAGGGTGTCCATCGAGACCGAGACCTCGTCGCTCGAGGCCGTCTTCGACAGGCGGTCCGCGGTGAAGTCCTGCTCGATGGCCGTCGACGACCGGTGCAACGTCACCGCCTGCACGTCGCTGCGATGCCCGAGCCACGACGAGGCCTGGTAGCGCTGCGAGGTCGTGACGTCCCAGAAGGTGATCGCCGCGATCGCGATAATGATCGGCAGGGAGATCAAGAAGACCGCCGTGGCCGTACGGCCCAGGCTTTGGCGCGCATCACGAGAGGCGATGCGGAGTACTACTCCCCATCGCCTCATCCGTGTGCTGAGTCGGCTCATCAGATCCTTGGTGCAGTGTCTGCCAGCAGATCCTTCAGCGAATCCCCCCTCGATCGGTCGACGATGCGACCGTCGCGCAGGAAGACCGTCCGATCTGCCCATGCGGCCATTCTGGCCTCATGAGTCACGAGGATACCGGCTGCACCGGCATCAATGTGATCACGCAACACCAACATGATCTGTTCGCCAGTGTGAGAATCGAGCGCACCCGTCGGCTCGTCCGCAAGAATGACCGAGCGGTTACCCACGAGTCCGCGGGCGATCGCGATGCGCTGGCGCTGACCACCGGAAAGGAGCTCCGGGAAGCGATCAGCCAGGTCCGCGACGCCCACCTCCTCAAGCGCGGCCATCGCAGCCTCACGCACCTTGGAGGGACTCACACCGTCGAGCTGCAGCGGCATCTCAACGTTTTCGAGGGCCGACAGCGAGGGAATCAGGTTGTAATCCTGGAAGACGTATCCAATCGACCGGCGACGAACCTCGGCGCGATGAACGCTGTCCAAAGCCGCCAGGTCAACCCCGTTGATATAGACGTGGCCTCGGGTCGGACGCTCCAGGCCGCCGGCGATCGACAGCAGCGTCGATTTACCGGAGCCGGAAGGACCCATAACAGCGAGAAGCTCGCCGGGTGCGACCTCAAGGTCGATCCCGTCGAGCGCTCTCACTCGGACGCCGTCAGCGCCGAACTCATGTCCGACGCCAGCCATCCGGATCGGTAGTGGCACAGGCTGGCTCATCGCACCCCGGCACGCTCCGAAATGCCAGCCTCGGCCTGGGCCCAGTTCATCGAGCGGCCTTTCGCAGCGGCAAAGGCGGCACGACGCGCGGCCTCGGAGACCGCACCGGACTCAATGTGGTCGAGCCAGTTGAGCTCGGCCTCAAGGTCGAAGATGTGACGCTCAAGGATGAGCTTCCACGCGAGCTCGCCCTCATCGGCCGAAGCCTTCAGGCGGGTCACATCGCGCAGCGAGCTCAGGGTCGAGCGACGCTGAGTCTGGATCATGGCCTCAACGTCGACCGTGGGGTCGGCGGCGGCCCACAGCGAGCTTCATCACAAGCTCATCACGTTCGGGATGTTCGCGAGGAACAGGGGTGGACCACCAGGCGGCGAGGACGTCGCGACCGACATCAGTCAGCTCAAAGACCTCGGAATCACGGCCCGCATTGGTCTCAGCGTGAGAGACGACCTGGCCGTCGCGCTCGAGGCGCTGCATCGTCTGGTAGACCTGGCCGATGTTCAGCGGCCATGCTCCGCACGTCTGCTCCTCGAACATCTGCTTCAGGCGGTAGACACCGGCGGGCTGCTGCGCAACAAGTGCCAGCAGGGCATTGCGAACCGACATAACTCTCCGTTCGTTGTCTGGACGTGTAGACGATCGTGGTTGAACAGTATCTATCGTACGCCAAAATCGTTGTTAGAGCGGGGAATCGGCGGTGGGTTACCTAACAAAAACCTACCGGCTGGTTAGACAGGGGTTCGCGAAATGACGGGGAATATCGAGGAAACCGACCGTGACACCAATAAAAGTGCCAACCACATTGCAGACACCTGTTTCAAGTTTTTCAGTGATATTCCAACGAAGCGACAGTCAAACAGTCAAAGCCCTCCAAACTCGAGACGCACCTCGTCCAAAACCGGATAAAACCGCCCCACAGGGCGCACTGACCATGGGGACAGAAATTATTTGTCACCCGGCGGTCTCAAATTTTGAGATCTATCGCTCACGCGAGGACCTACTCGGCGAGGACGTCCTCGACATCTTCCCAGAGCACCTCCGGCGACGACGACGCGACAGCCGCCCAGAATTCGCCATCCTTATCCGCCAGCAAGGGCACCTCGTCGGGGTACAGTTCGGCGAATTCCACGCCCGTCAGCACCTCGCACACGTCTTGGCTGGTGGCAAGCAATCGCCAGCTCTCGCCCGACAGACTCGGGTACGACACCGCATCAACGACCCGCACTGCGAGCCCCACCCACGCCTCATCCGCGACGTCCGCCCAGAAAGACGCCGTCGCCTCGTCGACCTCGGTATCGATCACCTCGGCGATCTCGCGAGCAACGCTCGGCACCTGTTGGAGGATCTGTGGGACGTCGCCCCGTTCCAGGGCAGTGAAGATCACCTCGGGCACCGCCGTCGGCACAATCCCCTCTCCCGACGGCTCACCCAAGGCGCTGAGCTCAAGGAAGGTCTCCCTCAGCTGCGCGACATCGATCGCCCACGCCGACAGCATGTCTTCCTCGCCGCCGTACATACCTCCATCGTCGCAGCGCACCACCGCGACGGAGCGCGGGCCGACGAAGAAGGTGACGCGGCGACATCCGACCGGAGCGACGACCCAGGCGGTCAGCACCTTCGTCGCCTGCGCGAACCCCTCGAGAACCGCAGCGAGGTGCGGAACGGGCGTATCGCCGACGACGAGGCCCTGGCTGCGCAGCAGCTCAACGAAAGGATGCTCGGGGTCGGCGATGAGCCCATCGGCGTACGAGCGCAGGGCGTCGCACTCCAGCCCGCTCATGTCGAAGACGACGCCGTCGTCCGTCTCGCACATGTTGATCATGATTACTCCTATGCTCTTCAACGGGCGCCCACACGGCACCGAAACCAGGACAACGCTACGGCACACCGACCGCCAGCGCGAGCGCCGACCGCGAGCGGCCCCTACCCGGGGGCTACACTGGTGGCGACTAGGAGGATTCACCGATGAACACCCCGCCACCCGCAGGCCCCGCCCCGGCCTCGTCCCTCGATTCCGACCCTCACCCTCCCGACAGGTTCGCCCATCCCCGTGCTCGGTTTCGGCACCTACAAGATCGCACCCGAGGACGCGTACGACGCGGTGAGCCGCGCCCTCGAGGTCGGGTACCGCCACATCGACACCGCCCAGATGTACGGCAACGAGGCCGAGGTCGGGGCAGCGCTCGAGGCCTCGGGCATCGCCCGCGAGGACCTGTTCGTCACCACGAAGGTCGACAACTCGAACCACGAGCCCGAGCGGGCCACCGCCTCGATCGCCCGTTCCCTCGAGGACCTGCGCACCGACTACGTTGACCTCCTCCTCGTGCACTGGCCGCCGCCCACCCTGTACGGGGGCGACGTCGCCCTGCCCTGGCCCGCGCTCGAAGACGCCTTCACCGGCGGCGGCGCGCGAGCGATCGGCCTCTCCAACTACGAGCGCGAGCACGTCGAGGCCGTCCGAGACGTCGCCACGGTCGCCCCGCACGTCCTCCAGGTCGAGGCCCACCCCTTCCTGCCCAACGCCGACCTGCGCGATTACGCGCAGGGGCTCGGCATGGTGTTCGAGGCCTGGTCCCCGCTCGCGCGCGGACGCGCCGTCACCGACGCGACGCTCGTCGAGATCGGGTCCCAGCTCGGCGTGAGCCCCGCCCAGGTCGCCCTGCGCTGGGCCCTCGACCGCGGGCACGTCGTCTTCCCCAAGACGCTGAGCCCAGCGCGCATGGCCACCAACTTCGACCTCTTCTCCTTCTCGCTGCGCCCCGAACAGCGCGCCCGCATCGACGCGCTCGACGAGGGCGAGGCGGGACGTACGGGGTCGCATCCCACCACGATGGACCGGCTCTGAGGACGGGTACGATACAGGTATGGCTTCCAAGCTCACGCGCGCCGACCGCGCCATCGTCCGGCTGGCCGACGGCACCGTCAAACAGCAAAACCTCCTCACGGGCACCGAGGTGTGGACCGTTCCGGGCCGCGGCAACCGGCCCCTGAGCGCCCCGCACGCGGACCGCAACCCCATCGACCACGAGGCCGACGGGCACCACTGCGCGTTCTGCTCGGGACGCTACCTCGAAACCCCTCCCGAGAAGTCGCGCCTCGTGCGCCACGAGGACGGGTCCTGGGAGCAGCTGGACGCCCTGGGTGCCGATCAGCTGACGGACACGGTTGCCGAGTTTCGACGCATCCCGAACCTGTTCGAGATCGTCTCCTACAACTACTGGCACCTCAACCACGGCCACGTCCCCTCCGAGGAGGACCGACGCCGCATGGCCCACTACCTGGCCTCGGACGCGGGATACGAGCACGTCATGAACGTCGTGCGCGCCCGCATGCTGGCCTCGGGCATGAGCGAGGGCGAGTTCGCCGCCACCAGCGAAACCGCGCGCCTGCAGGCCGCCAACGGCTTCTTCTCCGGCGGCCACGACCTCATCATCGGCAGGCGCCACTACGTCGACGGGGCCGCCGAGGCCCACCAGCTGGCCGGGTCGGGCACCCTCACCCCCGAGGAGCACGCGCAGTACACGGCCTACACGGCCCGCTCGATGCGCGACCTATACGACCTCGACCCTGCCGTGCGCTACGTCGCCACCTTCCAGAACTGGCTGCGCCCCGCCGGTGCCTCCTTCGACCACCTCCACAAGCAGCTCGTCGCCATCGACGACCTGGCAGTCCAGACCGAGGCGGAGTTGGAGCGCCTGCGCGCACAGCCCGACATCTACGACCAGATCTTCACCGTCGCCGCCACGCGCAAGCTCCTCATCGCCCAGAACGAGCACGCCGTCGCCCTGGCCGGTTTCGGACACCGCTTCCCCGGCATCGCGATCTGGCCCCTCGGACAGGCCGCAAACCCGTGGGAAGTCAGCCCCGAGGCCATGCGAGGCATCTCCGACATCCTGCACGCCGCGCACGCCGCGACGGGCGTCGAGGTGCCCGCAAACGAAGAGTGGTACCACCGCCCGCCCACGGTCTCAACGCCTATGCGCTGGCGCATCCTGCTCAAGTGGCGCATCTCGACCCTGGCGGGCTTCGAGGGCGGCACGCGCATCTACCTCAACACGATCGACCCGTGGAAGGTCGTCGAACGCACCGTGCCGCGCCTCCTCGAGCTGCGCGACAGGGGCCTCATCGCCCCCATGCGCATCGGGGAGGAATGCAAAGTCAGCCCCGCAATGCTGCGAGGCTGACGCGAACCGCGAGGGCGCGGAGGGGCTACCCTCGTCGCCCGGATCGCCGTCGCCCGTCTCATCCGCGGGCATCTGGTCCCGCCCTGCGCCCTGCTCGTCCCCTGCGTTGGGCGTACCCGGATCGGTTCCCGCGTCGGCGGCGGGAGTCTGCGAAGGTGTGGAAGCGGGCTCGGCCAACGCCGCAGTCCACGTCGCCAGCCAGGCGTCGAGCGCATCCAGTGAACCCACCGTCTCATCAGCGACAACCGCCTCGCCCGTGATGCCCATCAGCCAACCGGCCTTCGTATCGGCCGCGAGCGCACCGTCGATCGGATACGCGGCACCCGTCGTCGCCAGGGAACGCTGAGCGCTCTCCCCCTGCAGCCAGGCGATCAACGACTCCGCGCCGTCAGAAGCCGACGAACCCGTCGCCGCCGCGTACATGATGCGGGCAATGCAGGTCGACGAGATCGGCGTGCCGTAGGAATCCGCACCCGTGTTCGTCGCAGCCGCAGCCGCCAGCGAGCGCGGCGCCACGACCAGCGGGTACGCGCCCGATTTTCCAGCGGAGGCACCCACGACCTCGGACAAATACCCTTCGGACACGTGCGCACCGGCCGTCCACGCGCTCACCGTCGCTCCCAGCGATGGGTCCACGCGCGGGTTGAGCGACTGCGCGAAGGGAACCCAGGCCCTCGCCCGTCTGCGACGCCGCCTCCTGCACGAACGCGCGCCCCACCGACGACGAGGCCGGGTCCGGGATCGCGAGCAGCGCGCGGATACGCGGCGAGGTCAGATCGCCAAACGAAGTCGGCAGCGTGCGCCCATTCGCACTCATCCACGACTTGTCGGCGATCACGCACACGTCATCGCGGCCGTAGGCGACGGCAGCGGCCGCGCCCTCCACCGCCGTACCCGACAGCGTCACCGTATCTTGCGGCGCGACCGTCGCAATCGCGCCCGACGCGCTCGCCTGCAGCGCATCCGCGCCATCAAGCCCCAGGGCAACATCCGCATTCGTCTCCGCCAGCTCACCCACGCCGTCCACCGGCACAGCCGCAACCGTGAAACCCGTCGCCTTCGTAAACTCCTGAGCCGTCTCCATCGGCAGCTGTGCGCCGCCCACCAGAGCGACCGTTACCGTGCCCGAACCGCTACGCGGGGTCGGCGCATCAATCGTGCCGTGCCCCGCCGCGCTCGACGACGCGCGAGCACTCTGGCCAGGCACAATCGGCGACGCAAACGGATCCCGAGGCGCACTCGAAGACACGGACGGCGAACAAGCCGCCACCGTCGTCGCCGCAACAGCGAGGGCCGACAACGCAAAAACAGAGCGGGCGCGAGCCATGAGGAATCCTTCTGACGGGGACACTACCGTTCAAGCATAGGGCAGCACGCCCGTGGCCCTCGCGCAAGCGACCCGCGTGGGGCATCATGGAAGCACGCGCACGCGCGAAGGGACAACCACCCCCCACGCCAGGAGGCAACCATGGACTCAGCCACCATCGAAAAAGGTCGCCACGACCGTCGTCATCGCCGGAGCGGCCTTCGCCGCCTCCAAGCTCTTCGAAGCCGGCTGGAAGATCGCAACCGGCCGACCGATCCCCGCCGAGGACGCCGACGACGTCACCATGGCCTCGCTGGTCCTCTTCGCGGCCTCCTCCGCCGCCATCGCGGCCGTCGCCCAGCGCTATGCCTACAAGGGCTCCCAGAAGTGGCTCGCCCCCAAGCTCGAGGCGCGCTTCGGCGTTCCCCAGCTCGAGGCCTGAGCCCCGCACACCGAGGCCCCTGCCTCGTCCCCTGCCCTGTTGCTCACACGAGCGGCAGGAAGGGCCCCAGGTCCGTACGCTCACCCGACGCGCTCACCGCGGCCCCTGCCACGGCCTCGTCCCACGTGAGAAGCCCGCACGCGAGCGACAGCCACGTGCGCGGGTCGGTCTCCACGACGGCGGGCGGAGTGCCGCGCCGGTGAGTCGTCCCCGGCAGGATCTGCACCGCGCCCGCGGGAGGTACGCGCACCTCGACCGCGCGGCCCGGATGCAAAATGCCAAGCTCCTCGAGAGTGAAACGGACCGCCGTCAGCACAACCGCGCGTGACGGCTCCTCGCCACGCTCCATCGCGTCGCGCCACGAGCGCAGCGCCACCATTCCCTCACCCGGGTCAATCCGTCGTTTCGCCATACCCCGATTCTACGCGGCGCGACCACACCCGCCCCGGGCGTGCATTCCGACCACTTTGTCAGGCACAATGGTTGTGTCCAACTTCCAACGAGAGGCCCCACGTGAGTGACACCGCTTCCCTGATCACGCTGCGTTCGATCCTCGACCTCGAGATCGCGCGCAGCTACCAGTGGGACGCTGCCACCATCATCGCCATCTCCGGCGTTGACCGCGCCGGAGACCTCACCACCCGCATCGTCGAAGTTCCCGGCTCACTCTCAGACATCGCCGCCGAAGGCTTCTCGCCCCACTCCGCCGCCGGACACGCCCTCTCCCACGAACTCCACGACGCCATTCAACGCCGCGTACGCCTGTGGATCGCCGACATCCCCACACGCGACCTCCCCCGGCTGCGCGACGCCCTCGGCACCGAGATCATCCACGAGGCCGGGGCGGCACGCGACGGCTACACGCCCGTCGCCATGTCCCCCCTCGAACTCCTCGAACGCTGGGCATCCGGCAGCGACGAGCAGCGCGAGTTCATGCGCGTCGCCATGGCAGGACTCGACACGCTGACAACCTCCTCGCACGCAACTCACGCCTCGCGAGCCGTCGGCGCTCCATCATCGAACGCGCCGGCTTCCTCAAAGCTGTGCCGCAACCCCAAATTTATCGCGTACGTCGTCGTCCTCGTGTATTCCATGGCCCGCGCGGTCCCCGTCATGTACGTGCCGCACTTCCGGGGCGACTGGCGCATCCTGTGGGCCATCGACATGATCACCGCTATCCCCTACACGTGGGGCCTCATCGAAATGGTCGCCGGGCAAAAACTCTGGCACCGCATCGTCGGCGCGGCCACCGCGGCCGTCACCTTCCTCGCCCCCTACGTGTACTTCCTCATGTACGGGCGCCACGCCCACCCGGCGTCTGGACCGCTATCGCCTTCATCTTCTTCGGCGGGATCTTCCTCGAAGTCTTCCGCTACCGGCGCGACCGCGCCGTCAAGAAGGGCCTCGCGGAGCAAGCGCACAGTTGATGCGCCGCCGGCGGCGGCTGCCCAGCTCGCGCGAGCCGGGCTCGCTGTTTGCACGGGGCGGGTTGCTTGACGATTCCGCCGGGCAGGTTGCTTGACGATTCCGCCGGGCAGGTTGCTTGACGATTCCGCAGGGCAGGTTGCTTGACGATTCCGCCGGGCGGATAGCTTGATACGCGCGTATGCGGCGCAGCCAGGCCCCACAGCCCCACCGTCGGCGCATCATCCGGATAGGTTATGCGCACGCGGATAGGTTATGCACATCCGGATAGGTTATTAAGCTATCCGGATGTTCGTTACCTATCCGGATGCGCGTTTACCCCCAGGGAGATAGCCCGACCGTCGCCCAACCGCCGCCCGCTGGCGCTCCTGGCACCCGAGGCCACGGCCGCCAGTGTCAGCAACGGAAGCTGCGGCCGGTCCCACTGATATTCCTACGCCGAAGACCCGGACCGCCAGCACCAGCCTGGCCGCGAGACCAGGCGAACTCACTGCGTTCAATACCGCGTCTCGAAACCAGCCCGCATTAATTTCGCACGTAATTCCCCTGAGGATATTGCAGATTTTGAAATCAGATCGTTGATATTCCGCGGTTTTCGAGCTGTCAGTGAATGAGGTCCTGGAGGAATTACGTGCGACTTGTCAGAGGGCTGACGGCGCGACACCCCGCAGTTTCGCATGCAATTCCCCTCGAGCTATTTCAACATATGAATTCACATCGGCAGAATTGCAACGTTTTCAGACGTTATTGAACTTTCACCCAAACGAATTGCATGCGAAATTTTGGGGGCAGGTGACGCCGGACACTACAAGCGCGCCACATGCTCACGGCCACCATGCCTTCCAGTGCTCACCACACCGGCACAGCCACCGCATTGCGAGCATTTACAACACAGGCTGCCCCGGCCTCGTCCCTTGGGCACCGCACGTTCCCCATCAACCCCACGACTGAGCGGTCACCGCGCGAGCCGTCCCGGCCTCGTCCCCGCGGCTACGACGAACCCGACCTGCGCAACAACGTCCCACGTACGCTCCACCTACAGTAAACGTCCCCGAGCGCGAGGCCCGGGGGACGTTCGTATTCGTTGGTGACGAGGAGATTACTTGTCCTCGCCGGTCGCCGTGCGAATGAAGCCCGCGATCATGAACCATCCGCCGCCCACCCAGAAGAGAATCAGCGCCCACAGAGGCTGCACCGGGTAGACGACAACCATGTACGCGCACGCGACAATCCACGCGGCCGCACCGATGATGTTAGGGATCTGGAAGCGCTTCACACGCGCCGGGTGCGTGTAATGCAGCGGAACCAGCGTCATGATCGCAAGGAAGATCGTCGCCGCAATATTCACCCACGCGGGAGTCTGAAGCACGTACATGACAATTGCAACACAGTTCCATGCCGCCGGGGAAGCCCACGAAGTAGTTGTCATTCGACTTCTCCCCGTCGTTCGCGTAGCAGAACACGGAAGACACGATGATGACCACCATCATGATGACCGGTACCGGCTTCGGGCCAAACGGCAGGTACATCGCCATGAACAGGGCCGGCAGGAACGTCCACGTCAGATAGTCGACGAGATTGTCGACGACGCCGCCGTCGAACCAGGGGATCACCTGACGAACGCCGACCTTGCGGGCCAGGGTGCCGTCGACGCCGTCCACGATGAGCGCGATGGCGAACCACAGCCACATCATCGGGATGTTGTTGTCGAGCATCGCGAAGAGCGCGAGCGTCGCCCACGCGAGTCCGGAGATAGTGAACGCGTGCACCGCCCACGCGGCGATCACACGGCCCAGGCTGGGTTTGCTGGCAGCCTCCGACGAGGCCGGGGCCTGCTCAGTTGCAGCAGCCTGCTCAGTTACAGTGGGGACGTTTTGCTCAGGCACAGACAGCTCCTGTCGTGGCGGATTATTTCCGCCCCTCAGTATGCCAAAGATTGACGAGCTTTTAGTAGGACTTCGACCATATGGCATGGCTTCGGAGCGTTGTCACAGATCTGCCGCGCGTCGTCTTCATGCACCGCAACTGCGAATTGATGACACTTCGAATCGGTCCTGGCCTGTCTCTGGCGAGATTATGCTTGTGCTTGCGTGCTCGGGGAGTGTTCCTGCCCACTCACTTGCGTGTGCACGGGCGTGGCGACCGTCGCACCCGCCCGGACCTCGCCAGAGTACGCTCGCTTGGGTGCACCCGGGTCCGATAGGTGGTGGCCCCGGCCCTTCAATGCGCACGTGGGCCCCCTAATACGCGCCTGGGCAGCCCCGCCCACACTCTCAATAGCGGGTTTCCGTGCGATATAGCGGGTTAGCACTCGCAATAGCGGGCTTGCGTGCGACCAACACACCACGACAGACACCGTTGCACCCAAAACGCAGACCACTTCACCACTAGCAGCCCGTTTTCAGTGTTTTTCACCGAGGTGGTCTGCGATTTGAGCGCCACACCACTGCAAACCACGGCCGCGCCGCCGCCAATCGGGGGGAATTGCACGACACGGGGGTCCGACACGCCGGCGACACGGCGTCAGAAGGCTTCGTGTAGTGCAAAACCCCCACCGGTCACTGGCCTGGAGGCTGCCGCGTCGCCTCCAAGACCGGCGCAGTACCGGTTGGCGCGACAAAACTCGCCCAACACCACAGCCCCAGAACAAAGAGCGCGGCACAGCCTGGCCACGGAGCCCATGAGCAGCGCCAGGGCGCTGCCATAGCCCCGCAACTGGCACGAGGACTAGGCCAGAGCACGACATTATTCGCCCAACAACAACCGCGCCGGGCCCCTCCGGTACAAAACTCTCCCAGCACACCCGCCCTCACCGCCTTTCCGGTACAAAACTCTCCCAGCACGAGCCGCACGGCCCTACTACCGGTACAAAACTCTCCCAGCACGCCCCCTCACGCCGCATGTGCGGTACAAAACTCTCCCCGCTCGCCCGAAATGGCTCAATTTGGCGCTTTTTCTGCATGCAGGGAGAGTTTTGTACCGTTCTCACCACCAAGAGGCCGAGTAGGGAGAATTTTGTACCGAACGCGAGGCAGATATCGAGCGAGCCGACACAACAGCACCCCGGCGCCACAGGCGTGAAGGGTGCCGGAGGAACCGGAGGGCCAGGCCGCGGTGCCAAAGGGTGGCCGCGACACCCGCGGGTGATGGCAAGACCACCGCCAGACAAATTTCGCATGCAATTCGATTGGGACAAATTTCAACAAACCCAGAAAACGTTGCAATTCCAACATGACAAATTCATGGTTTGAAATAGTCGCTGGGGAATTGCATGCGAAATTGATGATTGACAGCCAGAACTGGGCCACATGCAGCAACCCAGATACGACGGGCACAGCACAGGGGCGCGAGCCCGCAGGCCCGCGCCCCCTGACGCTACAACTCAGACGCAGCTCAGAAGTACTTGCGTCCGGTGTCGCTCAGCTCGCGCAGCTCGTCGATCGAGGCGATCCAGCCGCAGCCCTCGCCTTCGGCGGCGAGCAGGTCCACGCCGCTGATCGCGAGCATGTCGCCGCCCGTCGTGCCGATGCGCATGGCGTCCACGCCCTCGGCCTCGGCGGCCGCGAACACGGCCTTGACGGCCGCCTCGGGCACCGCGACGAAGGCGCGGGCCTGGGACTCGGACAGGAGCATCTCGTGGTCGCCGACGCAGTCGCGGCGGGCAGCCCCGGCCACGTCGAAGACGCCGCCGATGCCGAAGCGCAGCGCGGAGTCGACGAGGGACTGCAGGAGGCCGCCGTTGGACAGGTCGTGTGCGGCGCGCACGAGGGGTCGGCCGTCTGGGCCGTCGGCGGCGCTCAGCGCGCGCACGACGTTACCGAGGGCGACCTCGGCCTTCAGGTCGACCTCGGGCGGCAGGCCGCCGAGGTGCGAGCGGGCGATGCGCGCCCACGCGGAGCCGTCGAACTCCTCGCGGGTGGTGCCCAGGAGGATGACGGCGAGGCCCTCTTCGGTGAAGCCGGAGGGGTTGGCGCGCGTGACGTCGGGGAGGATGCCGAGCATGCCGATGACGGGCGTCGGGTTGATCGACGAGTTCGGCAGGCCCTTCTCGGTGCCCGACGAGTTGTACAGCGACACGTTGCCGCCGGTCACGGGGATCTCGAGTTCGATGCAGCCGTCCGCGAGCGCGGTCATGGCGGTGACCAGCTGCCACATGGCGTCCGTGTCTTCGGGGTTGCCGAAGTTCAGGCAGTCCGTGATGGCGACGGGTTCGGCACCGACGACGGCGACGTTACGGTAGGACTCGGCGAGGGCCTGGCGGGCTCCCGCTGCCGGGTCGAGCTTCGTGTACCAGCCGTTAGCGTCCGTGGAGAGAGCGACACCGAGTCCGCTTTCCTCGTCGATGCGGATGACGCCCGCGTCGTCGGGCTGGGCGAGGGCGGTGTTGCCCTGCACGTAGCGGTCGTACTGGTCGGTGACCCACGCCTTGGAGGCCTGGTTGACGTCGGAGAGCACGGCGCGCACGTCGGCGATCAGTTCCTCGCGCGTGGCGGGACGCGCAAGGTCCTCGGAGGTGGCGGCCTGCAGGTCGTCCTGCCAGGCTGGGGCGCGCGTAGGGGCGGTCGTAGACGGGTCCCTCGTGGGCGACGGTCTTCGGGTCGACGTCGACGATGCGGTGACCGTAGTGGTCGATCGTGAGGCGGCCGTCGCCGGTCAGGTGACCGATGACCGCGGCCTCGACGTCCCACTTGTCGATGATCTCGAAGAAGCGTTCGCGATCCTCGGGGGTCACGATCGCCATCATGCGTTCCTGGGACTCGCTCATGAGGATCTCGCCCGCGGTGAGCGTGGGGTCGCGCAGGAGCACGTTCTCGAGGTCGACGTGCATGCCGGAGTCGCCGTTGGAGGCCAGCTCGGAGGTCGCGCACGAGATGCCCGCGGCGCCGAGGTCCTGGATGCCCTGGACGACGCCGGCCTCGAACAGGTCGAGGCAGCACTCGATGAGGACCTTCTCCATGAAGGGGTCGCCCACCTGGACGGAGGGGCGCTTGGCGGGCATGCCGTCTTCGAAGGTCTCGGAGGCGAGGATGGACGCGCCGCCGATGCCGTCGCCGCCGGTGCGCGCGCCGAAGAGGACGACGAGGTTGCCTTCGCCGGTCGCGTTGGCCAGGTGGATGTCGTCGTGGCGCAGCTTGCCGATGCACAGCGCGTTGACGAGGGGGTTGCCCTGGTAGGAGGGGTCGAACTCGGTTTCGCCGCCGATGTTGGGCAGGCCCAGGCAGTTGCCGTAGCCGCCGACGCCGGAGACGACGCCGTGGACGACGCGCGCCGTGTCGGGGTGGTCGACGGCACCGAAGCGCAGCTGGTCCATGACGGCGATCGGGCGCGCACCCATGGAGATGATGTCGCGGACGATGCCGCCCACGCCGGTGGCCGCGCCCTGGTAGGGCTCGACGAAGGACGGGTGGTTGTGGGACTCGACCTTGAAGGTGACGGCCCAGCCGCCGCCGATGTCGACGACGCCGGCGTTCTGGCCCATGCCGACGAGGAGGTTCTTCCTCATGGCGTCGGTCGTGCGCGCGCCGAACTGCTCGGCGAGGTGCTTCTTGGAGGACTTGTAGGAGCAGTGCTCGGACCACATGACGGAGTACATGGCGAGCTCGGCGTTGGTGGGTCGACGCCCGAGGATGTCGCAGATGCGCTGGTATTCGTCCTCTTTGAGGCCGAGTTCCTTCCAGGGCATGTCCTGGCCGGGGGTCGCGGCGGCGTTCTCGACGGTGTCGGGCAGCTCGCGGGTGTTTTCGGAGGTCATTCGTGTTTCCATTCGAAAGGTCTGGGACGAGGCCGGGGCTCCCTCACGGGAGAGGGCGCGGTGGCGTCGTCAGCCGACGAGGGATGCGAGGACGGAACGGAAGATGCCCAGGCCGTCGGTGCCGCCGTGGTGGCTGGCGCCGTCGGGGCCGAGGGAGAGCGGGCCGAAGCCGGCCTCGGTCGCGTGCTCGGGGTGGGGCATGAGGCCGACGACGTTGCCCGCGGCGTTGGTGACGCCCGCGATGTCGTTGGCGCTTCCGTTGGGGTTGAAGTCGACGTAGCGGAACACGACGCGGCCTTCGCCCTCGAGTCGTTCGAGCTCGGCGGGGGAGGCCTGGAAGTTGCCTTCGCCGTTCTTGAGGGGAACCGTGATGGTGTCGCCGGCGCTGTAGGCGCGCGTCCACGCGGTGTCCGCGTTTTCGATGCGCAGCACCTGGTCGCGGCACAGGAACTTCTGGTGGTCGTTGCGGATGAGCGCGCCGGGCAGCAGGTGCGACTCGCACAGGACCTGGAAGCCGTTGCAGATGCCCAGGACGGGCAGGCCTCGTCCGGCCTCGCGCACGATTTCGCTCATGACGGGGGCGGTCGCGGCGATCGCGCCGCAGCGCAGGTAGTCGCCGTAGGAGAAGCCTCCGGGGATGACGACCGCGTCGACGCCGTGCAGGTCGGCGTCCTTGTGCCACAGGGACACGGCCTGCGCGCCGGCGATTTCAACCGCGCGGGCGGCGTCGCGGTCATCGAGGGTGCCCGGGGAAGGTGACGACTCCGATGCGGGTCACTGCGCGCCTCCCGCGTAACGGGCGTCGGCCTCGTCGATGGCCTCGACGCGCACGACGTCCTCGATGATCGGGTTGGACAGGACCTCTTCGGCTGCCTTGCGGGCCTGCTCCAGGAGCTCGTCGGTGACGGGACCGTCCACGCTCAGGTGGAAGCACTTACCCTGGCGCACGGCCTCGAAGCTCGTGATTCCGAGCCTGGGCAGCGCCGAACCGACAGCCTTACCCTGGGGATCCAGGATTTCCGGCTTCGGCATCACTTCCACGATGATTCGCCCCACGGCGTTCCTCCTTGTGTTGTTGGTGAGGATCCCGCCGCGCATCTTGCCCGGCGGGCAAGTCTGTTTACAGGATGGGGTCCGACCCGGTGAGTCGGCGGTATGCCTCGACGTAGCGCGCGGCGGTCGCAGCGGCCACGGATTCGGGCAGCGCGGGCGGGTTGGCGCCCGAGGCACGGTCCCAGCCGGACTCGGCAGAGACCAGCCAGTCGCGCACGTACTGCTTGTCGAAGCTGGGCGCGACCTGGCCCTCCACCCACTGGTCGGCGGGCCAGAAGCGCGAGGAGTCGGGCGTGAGGATCTCGTCCGCGAGCACGAGCGCACCCGTGGTCACGTCGATGCCGAACTCGAAACTTGGTGTCCGCGATGATGATGCCGCGCTCGGCGGCGATGTCGCGGGCAGCCCGGTACAGCGCGATGGACAGGTCGCGGATAGCGACCGCGAGCTCCTCGCCGATGCGCTCGGCGGTCTGCTCGAAGGTGATGTTCTCGTCGTGCTCGCCCAGCTCGGCCTTCGCGGCGGGCGTGAAGATCGGCTCCTCGAGGCGCGAGGCCTCGGTGAGGCCCTCGGGCAGCCTGATGCCGCACACGGAACCGGACTGGCGGTACTCGGCCAGGCCGGAGCCGGTCAGGTAGCCGCGCACGACGCACTCGATGGGGATCATGTGCAGGGCTGCGGCACGACCGCGCGCCCGTCCACCTCGGCGGGCACCGTGAAGCGCGTGGGCTGGGCACCTTCCAGGGCGCGCGAGGCCTCGGCCGGAGCCTTCGTACCCACGGCCAGCAGGTGGTTTTCCACGAGAGGACGCAGCTGGCCCATCCACCAGATGGCGAGCTGGTTGAGGACCGCGCCCTTGCCGGGGATCAGCGTCGGGCAGCACGTAGTCGTAGGCGCTGATGCGATCCGACGTCACCATGAGGAGCGCCTCGGGGCCCGCCTTCGCGTGGCGGGGGCGTCCCGCCGGGGTGGGGGTCTGCGGCGCGGGGCCGACCACGGCCTCGTCGGGAGCGTAGATGTCGCGGACCTTGCCCGCGCTCAGCGGGGTCCAGCCGTGAAGGGTGACGGTCATGAGTGCTCCTCAGTGGATTGTCAGTCGAGGGTGACGGTCAGGTCTGCGGGCCACGTCGCGATGTCGCTGCGGTGGTGCTCCCCGTCGAAGTGGATGAGGTCGACGCCGCGGTAGGCGAGCGCGCGGGCCTCGTCGAGGGTGGCCGCGCGGGCGACGACGTCGAGGACTCGGCCGCCGGAGTTCACGAGCGCGTAGGTCGGCTCGAAGCCGCAGCATCCGGCGGCGACGTCGGTCGGGTCGTCGGTGATCTCCTCGGAGGTGCCGGCGTGGATGACGTGGACGCCGTCCAACGCCTCGGCCGCATCGATACCCGTGATCTGGTGTCCGGTATCCGTGGGACCGGGGTAGCCTCCCGACGCCATGACGACCGTGACGGCGGCGTCCTGGCTCCACACGGGCGCGGGGACCTTCGCGAGGGTGCCGGTCGCGGCCGCGTACAGGATGGGGGCCAGCGGGGAATCGACACGCTCGAGGACAACCTGGGTCTCCGGATCACCGAAACGCACGTTGAATTCGACGACGCGGATGCCCTTGGAGGTCATCGCGAGGCCGCAGTACAGGAGCCCGCGGAAGGGGGTGCCGCGACGCGCCATCTCGGTGATGACGGGCTGGGCGACCTCGTCGACGATGCGCTGGGTGGCTTCCTCGGGCAGCCACGGCAGGGGGCTGTAGGCGCCCATGCCACCCGTGTTCGGGCCCTCGTTGCCATCGCCCACGCGCTTGAAGTCCTGGGCGGGCTGCAGGGGAACGACGGTCGCGCCGTCGGCGAAACAGAAGAGGGAGACCTCGGGGCCGTCGAGGTAGTCCTCGATGACGACCGCTCCCCCGTCGCGAGACAGGCAGGCGCGCGCATGGTCCGAGGCCTGGGCGCGGTCGGTGGTCACGACGACGCCCTTGCCGGCGGCGAGCGCGTCATCCTTCACGACGTAGGGAGCACCCAGTTCCTCGAACGCGGCCTCGACCTGGTTCATCGTGGTGCACGTGAAAGCGCGAGCCGTCGCCACGCCGGCGTCGGCCATGACCTGCTTCGCGAACGACTTGGAGGCCTCGAGGCGCGCGGCGTCCTTCGTCGGGGCCAAAGACGGGAATCCCGTAGTCCAGGACCGCGTCCGCAACGCCGGCGACGAGCGGAGCCTCGGGGCCGACGACCACGAGGTCGACTTTCTCGGACGTGGCGCGGCGCACGACGTCCTTCGGGTCCAGCGGATCCATGGTCAGGGAGCGACCCAGCTGCTCCAGCGCGGGGTTACCCGCCTGGACGACAAGCGACACGGGATGCTCAGGGGTGGACGTTCGAACAAGCGCACGGGCGATCGCGTGTTCGCGACCTCCGTTACCAACGAGAAGAACCTTCACGTTACCAGCCTATCGGTGTTTGACGACCACCTGGGCCGTCGTTGGGTTTTATGGGTGCACGTCACAGCGAAAGTGAGACGGGTCTGCGCCCCTCACCACGCGCCGTTCGGGTTGCCGTCGCGTTTGCCGTCCTGGGCGTCACGCTGATTCTGCTGTCTGTCTTTGTTCTGGTTTTCGAGCTGTTCCCTGCGTTCCTTTTGGTCCTGGGTTTCGCCCTCATAGGGGTTCTCGGAGGGGCTGGGGCTGGGCGTCGAATTCTCCTGCTGGCCCTGCTGGCCCTGCTGTTGCTGCTGGCCCTGCGATCCGCTCTGTCCCTGAGACTCTTCCTCGGTCTGCTGCTTCTTGTCCCCGACGCGTTCCTTGTTTTCGTCGGCGGGGTTATTGGATTCACCGCCGGACTGCTGATCGGACTGTCCGCCGGATTGGTTCTGGTCGCCGGACTGGCCGCCTCCACCGGAGGCGGTCTGGCAGGGGGCGATCGTGTCTTCGGCTTCCTGGTAGACGCTCACCGCGTCCGCGGTCGAGCCCGCGGCGCGCAGCTGGTCGCCCTGGATCTCCAGTCCGATGCCGAGATTGACGCGCACGCGACACTCGTAGGAGAAGGGTTCGAGGCGACCGGGTTGAACCTCGGTGGCCTTGGGGACGAGGTCGAAGGCGGTACGCAGTTCCGCCACGCCCTCGTCCACGCGATCTTGGCGCACGAGCGTGGTGCCGAGGTTGTAGTGAGCGACCCAGGCCTCGATACCGATGCCCGTCCACGTCCGCTGTCCCTCGTAACCCGCCTGCGCAGCATCGTAGTCCTGAGCTTTCCAGTGCTTCAACGACGAGCGCGACCAGAGCGTCAGACCGATCAGGTACCCGGCGATCGCCAGGGCGATCACGAGAATCGGGATGGAGTACCACAGCGGGCGCAGCGCGCGCGGGGAGCGCTGCACTTTCTGTTTGCCGTTGGTGGCCTGGCCGAGCTGCTCGCGGACCGAGGAATCGACCGGGCTGCCCGTGAGGGCACCGAAAGGCAGGAGGTCCTCTTCGGGCAGGTTGTTGTTAGAGGGCATGCGAATTCCTCAGCTGTTGAGCGCGCAGCGCCAGGGTGGCACCCTCCCACGCGAGGAGTCCCCCCAGCAGGAGCGCGAACGGCCAGATGATGTAACGGTACGTGTCTTTCATGTTGCGCTGCTCGGAGATCTCCGACGCGCTGTCCATGATGGTGCGCGCGTGGGACTCGATCGCCGACTTGTCGGGCGAGTGCACGTAGTCGACGCCGATGCGCGATGCGACCGATTGCAGGGCCGCCTCGTCGATCTTTGAGATCGCAACCGGATTACCGGGCTTGGACAGGTCGTGGATGTAGCCGTCGTCACCCGCGCTCTGCGATTCGCTGTTGCCTAGGCGCAGCGCCTTCATCGGCCCGCCCGTTTCAGTGCCGTAGCCGATAACGAGACCGCCGTCGACGTACTCCTTCACGCGGTCCCAGTCCTCCTCGGAACCGCTCGGCGCGCTCGACCAGTGATCCTGGTTCGACGTCTCACCATCGGAGAAGACGAAGACGACGCGCAGATTCTGGGGGTGGCGTTCCTTGTTCTTAGCGAGAAGGTCCGCCAGGTCCGCGGCGGGACGGTTGATCGACGATCCCTGGGAGGATGAGGATAGCTCTCGGTTGAAGCTCTCCATGTACGAGGCAACGGCCGACGAGTCGGTCGTCAGCGGCATGTCGATGTGCACCGAGGAGTCCCACGTGAGGATCGAGAAGCGGGAACCCGCCATGGAGTTCATGAGGATGGCGACGTCATTGCGCACGCCGTCGATGCGCGGCTTGGATCCGTCCCAGTCCTCTGCAGCCATCGAGCCGGTACGGTCGATGACGAGGTAGACCTCGAGGGCCGACGAAACTTCGACTGCCTCACCAGGAATCGACGGACCGGCACCCATGACGATGACGATCAGGACGATGAGCGAGCGGCGGATCACGTCCATGACGCGCTTGCGGGCTGCGCGCTTGGCGGACAGGAATACGAAAGTCACGCCAATCGCCAGGATCAGAACCAGCAACACCGGGTGGATAACAGGGCGAAAAATCATGTCAGAGCCTCCCGAAAGCGAGCAGACCGAGCAGGGACAGGACACCGACGATGGTCCAGCCGAGGGCGGCGCCCGGGCGGTCGGTTTCCACGAGCTTGCCCGCGGAATCGAGTTCTTGCTTCTGCTCGGATTCGATCTGCCGAACGACGTCATCGACGGCAGAAGGGGAGGATGCGTCGTAGAACTCGCCGCCGGTCGACTTGGCCTGGTCGCGCAGCTCCACGCCCTCATCCTTCATCCCGTACTTTGACCCCGGATACAGGACGGAGACGGTCACTCCCTGGCTCTTCGCGAATTCGATGGCCTCGGACAGGTTGTAGATACCCTCGCCGAACACCTCGTTGTCGGTCGCGAGCAGGATCGTACGCGAACGTTCCTTGTCGGTGTGGTCGAAACCGAGCACGCAGGAGGCCAGGCCATCACCGACCAGCGAGGCACGACGCTCATCGTCGTTAGCGAGCGTCGGCTGGAGGTAGGCCTCGAGTTCCTTGGTGACGTAAAATGTTCTGGCCGATTTGACTGTATCCACGGTCGATCTTATCGGCCATCTCCGTCAGCACGTCGTCGGCCATCTCGTAGTCGTCTGTCAGAGGGAACATCGTCATCGAGTAGGCATTCCACAGCTGCAGCGAGATTCGCTCACCCTCGAAGTGGGAAATGATCTGCTTGAACGCGTCACCGATCTCCGAGTCGTAGGGGAGCATCGATCCGGAGGCGTCCAGGCACAGGATGATGTCACGGCTCGACGACTTGTCGTACTTGGTATACCGGTCGACGGGCGCACCCGCGGAGACCGCCGCCGCGATGACGGCGATGATGAAGCAGACGACAGCCATCGACAGGGACGCGCGCGTGCGGCGCACGAGCGCCTGATACTTGGGCAGGCCACGCAGGAAGCCGGTGTTGGCCACCCAGCCTTTCTTGCCCGAGCGTTCGCCGGCCCGACGTGCGAGCATCCATCCGAGGACGGTCGCCGCCGCGACGACCAGGAGGACGACGGGGATAAGCCACCCGAACCTCATACGTTCACCGCCTCCACAGCCATGGTCAGGACCCGGGTGACAACCTCGTGCGAGGGCTGCCCCTGCGGGATGTTGTCGCCCGTGAAACTGGGGACTTCACAGGCTTGAAGGATGTCGGCCAGGCCCGGCCACACGGGGACGAGCTCGCGTACCTCGGACACGGTCGCCACCTCGAGGTCACGCCCCGTACGCTCTGTGCCGAGTGCACGCATGAGGCCCGCGAGCGCGAGGTGCACGCCGCGCGCATCCAGATCTCCGTCGGCGTAGCGGTCCGCGATCTGATCGATGAAAGTCAGGTACTTCTTGCGGCGCGCGTCCGTAATTGTTTGCAGTTCCATGACCTCACCGATGCGCGAGGTCCACCAGCGCCACACGCTGTACAGGATCCACCCAAGCACGGCGACCACGATCGCCAGGCCGAGGACCCACATCCAGTTCGGATAGATGACGGGGTCCAGCAGGTTATCTTTGATGTCACCGGACATGTGCGCCCCTTTCGAGAGCGCGCATGAGGGCGCGCGGCACTTCTTCACTGGACGAAACATCCACGTGGATGACCCCCCTCTTATCAAGCATCTGGGTCACTGCCGCGCGTCGCATCGCCATCACGTTGGCGGCTTCACCCGACAGTTGGTTGTCGCGCAGCAGGAAGTCGGGGAGCGGACCCTCGTTCACATCGACGACATTCGTGCCCGTGTCTAGGGATGTCGGATCGATGTCAGCCACGCAGATCTGCATGACCTGGTGGCGTACCGACAGCGACTTAATGAGATCGTCGGACACGCGCGTGGGCTCCGGCTGGGTCGCATCCGTGATGATCACCATGAGGCTTCGCCGCTGGGTCACGGTGCGGGCGCGCGCCAGGAGCTTGGGCACGTCCGAGTGAGGCGAGGACAGGGTGATGTCCTCCTCGATGCGGCGCATCACGGTCTCGGCGTGAGCGTTGCCCGAGCGGGCGGGCATGAAGCGCACGCGCTGCGAATCCCCGGCGACGAGGCCAATCTGGTCTCCTCGGGCGACGCTCAGCCAAGCGATCGCCTCGCACGCCGTCAACGCCACCTCTTCCTTCGTCTCCCCCGAGGGTGCCAGCGCACCCATCTCACGTCCCGTGTCAACGACGAGCATGACCTGCAGGTTAGCCGTCGCCTCGCGCCGCTTAATCACCGGCGACCCCGTGCGCGCGGTTGCCGCCCAATCGATGGAACGAACATCGTCGCCCGCCTGGTAGGGAGCCAAGTCCATGAACTCCCAGCCGCGTCCCTGCCGCAACGCAGAGTGCTGGCCGTCCATGATGGACAGCAGCTTGCGCATGACGGGCAGCTGGATGCGCGACGAGAGCGAGTGGATTTCGCGCGAGCGTACAGGCATGACGTTCCTTCAGACAATCAACTGGCGTGTGGGACCGAGGGTTCTTTACGGAACGGGAACCGCGTTGAACACGGCATCAATGAGGCCCTCAATGGACACGTTGTCGGCGAGCGCGTCGAATGTACGGATGATGCGGTGGCGCAGGATGCCGTAACGCATCGCCTTAATGTCGTCGGGCATCACATGGTTGCGGCCGGACATGAGGGCGATTGCCTGGGAGATCTGCATGAGCGCAATGCTGCCACGCGGGGACGCGCCGACGCGCACGTGCTTGTTCCAGCCCGGCAACGGGTTGGGGACCGGCACCTCGCGTCGTGTTCACGATGTCCACGATGTAGGCCTTGAGGGTCTCGTGGACGAACACTCGGCGGCAGGCATCCTGCAGGGTGAGCACGTCGGGCAAAGTGATCGGCGTCGCCGACGACTTCGCTGCGATCTGGCCATTGTCGATACGCGTCAGAACCTCGAGTTCCTCGACCGGCGTCGGATACGTGATGACCTCCTTGAGGAGGAAACGGTCCATCTGCGCCTCGGGCAGCACGTAGGTGCCCTCTTCTTCGATGGGGTTCTGCGTGGCCATGACCATGAAGGGGCTGGGCAGCTTGTGGTTGACGCCGCCGATCGTGGTCTGGCGTTCCTGCATAGCCTCCAGCATGGCGGACTGGGTCTTCGCCGATGAACGGTTGATCTCGTCCATGAGGACCATGTTCGCGTGGACGGGACCCAGCTGAGTGACCATCTCGCCGCGTTCCTGGTTCCAGATCTGCGAGCCGACGATGTCGTTGGGCATGAGGTCGGGCGTGCACTGGATACGGTGGAAGGTACCAGAGACCGCAGACGCGAGTGTCTGTGCGGCGGTCGTCTTCGCGAGGCCGGGGACGGATTCGACCAGCACGTGGCCGCCCGCGAGCAGCGCGGCGGTCAACGCGCGGCGCAGACCTTCCTGGCCGACGACGGTGTGCTGGAAAATATCGTTCATACGATCGAGCAGCCCCTTGGCGTGGGCCAGCTCTTCGTTGGTCAAGTAGTTGGGCACGGGCTCTCCTTGCGTGCGCGGTCGGATGCTATCTCAGTGTAGCCGTCTCGGGCCCCGCACACGCAATCCGGTCAGTTTTCGCGTAGATATCAACGAGGCGCAGAAACGTGTACAGAAAAGGGGCGAGCCCCGGAGTTTCCTCCGGGGCTCGCCCTCAGATCCGCGCGGATCAGGCCTGCTTCGCGGCGGCGATGCGCTCGCGGAACTTGGCCAGCTGCTCGGTGATGGCGGCGGGGAGCTTGTCGCCGAACTGCGAGAAGTACTCCTCCGTGTCGTCCATCTCGGCGGCCCAGGCGTCGGGGTCGATCGCGAAGAGCTTCGCCCAGACGGTCTCATCGATGTCCAGGCCGTCGAGGTTGAAGTCCTCGAACTTCGGGTAGCGGCCGGTCACGCCGTCGATGGCCTCGACCTCGCCGGCGGCGCGGCGAACGATCCAGTCCAGGACGCGGGAGTTGTCGCCGTAGCCGGGCCACATGAAGTTGCCGTCTTCGTCCTTGCGGAACCAGTTGACCTGGTAGACCTTCGGGAAGCCCTCGCCGAGCTTGTCCTGCATCTCCAGCCAGTGGCCCCAGTAGTCGGCCATGTTGTAGCCGCAGAAGGGCAGCATGGCGAAGGGGTCGTGGCGCAGCGAGCCGGCCTTGACGTCGGTCGCGGCAGCGGTGACCTCGGAGGCCACGGAGGCACCGATGAACACGCCGTGGGCGGGCTCGTACTGCTCGGCGACCAGCGGGACGTTGGTGGCGCGGCGGCCACCGAAGAGGACGGCGTCAACCGGGACACCCTCGGGGGCTTCCCAGTCGGGGCAGATGATCGGGCACTGCGAGGCGGGGACGGTGAAGCGGCTGTTCGGGTGAGCAGCCTTCTCGCCGGACTCGGGGGTCCAGTCGTTGCCGTGCCAGTCGATCAGGTGCGCCGGAACGTCACCGTCGATGCCTTCCCACCACACGTCACCGTCGTCGGTCAGGGCGACGTTCGTGAAGATGGAGTTGGCCTTGCCGGTCTCCATGGCCATGGGGTTGGTCTTGTAGGAGGTGCCGGGGGCGACGCCGAAGAAGCCGGCCTCGGGGTTGATGGCGCGCAGGCGGCCATCCGGGCCGGGGCGCATCCACGCGATGTCGTCGCCGACGGTCTCGACCTTGTAGCCGGGGATCGTGGGCTGGAGCATGGCGAGGTTGGTCTTGCCACAGGCCGACGGGAAGGCGGCGGTGACGTGGAACTGCTGGCCGGTGGACTCGCGGGTCAGGCGCAGGACGAGCATGTGCTCGGCCATCCAGCCGTCGCGGCGGGCCATCGTCGAGGCGATACGCAGGGCGAAGCACTTCTTGCCGAGCAGGGCGTTGCCGCCGTAACCCGAACCGAAGGACCAAATCTCGTTGGTCTCGGGGAAGTGGGTGATGTACTTCTCGTCGTTGCAGGGCCAGGAGGAGTCTTCCTGACCGGGCTCCAGGGGAGCGCCGACGGAGTGAACGGCGGGAACCCACACGCGACCCTCGTTGATGAGGTCCATGGCAGCAGCACCCATGCGGGTCATGATGCGCATGTTGACGACAACGTAGGGGGAGTCGGTGATCTCAACGCCGAGCTGGGAGATGGGGCCGCCGAGGGGACCCATGGAGAAGGGAACCACGTACATGGTGCGGCCCTTCATGGCACCCGTGAACTTCTCGTGCAGGGTGGCCTTCATTTCCTTGGGGTCGGCCCAGTGGTTGGTCGGGCCCGCGTCCTCTTCCTTCTCGCAGCAGATGAAGGTACGGGACTCAACACGCGCCACGTCGGACGGCTTGGAACGAGCGAGGAAGGAGTTCGGACGCTTCTCCTCGTTGAGCTTGGTGAACATGCCGCTCTCGACCATCTGAGAGGTCAGGCGATCCCACTCCTCCTGGGAGCCGTCGCAGAACTCGATGGCGTCAGGGGTGGTCAGCTCAGCAATTTCAGCAACCCACTTGACGACATCTTCGGGAGCGTTGGCCGGAGCCGCTGCACGCACGTCCTGTTCAGTCACGGACATTTTGCCTCCTGAGGCATTTTGGATTGTCGAGGCCGCGTCTGCGTCCCCGATTGACATAATCAATCATGCCGGACCCCTCGCCCGCGCTTACGGGCGCTTGGTCCCGGTCACACCACAATCGTAGTCGAACGAGTCACACACCGCCCGGCCGACAGGGACCTTCAACCCACCCCTGGGCCGCCACACTTCTCGTGCTCAACCCAGCCCAGACCTCGTGAATGAGACGGAAGTCAGCCCGCCACCGCCCGCCGTGAGATAGACCACCAGATATGGGGTCACAAATCCATCACTGAACTTGAAGTCCCACCGCCCCATGACCGACGATTACAGGTAGCACAACAGTGCTGTTCACCATTGGAAGGACCGAATACACCATGGGATTCCGAAACAAGACCCAAGGCCCTGACTTTTTTGAAGACTTCACCTCCCAGGCCCGCCAGCTCGTGCAGGCCGTCGAATTCCTGACGCACATCTACGCCGCCTCCCCCGAGGAGCGCATCGCCCTGCGCGATCAGCTCCACGAGGTCGAGCACCGCGGCGACGAGCTGAACCACGCGATCGTTCAGCGCATCAACTCCTCGTTCATCACGCCTTTCGACCGCGAGGACCTGCAGTCGCTGGCGTCCCACCTGGATGATTGCCTCGACTTCATCGACGAGGCCGGCGATCTCCTGGTCGTCTACGGCATCGCCGACATCCCCTCCTCCCTGGTCTCCTTGCTGAACACACAGATCGAGGTCATCAAGCACTGCGCGGACCTCACCGCCGAGAACATGCCCAAGCTCAAGTCGCCCGTGGACATGCGCGACTACTGGATCGAGATCAACCGCCTCGAAAACGAGGGCGACCTGGCCTACCGCCGCACGCTGACCGCCCTGTTCGACTCCGGCCTCGACCCGGTCACGATCATCAAGCTCAAGGACATCGTCCAGGGCCTCGAGTCCTGCGCCGACGCGTTCGAGGAGCTGGCCAACGTCATCGAGTCCCTCGCACTGAAGGAATCCTGAGCCGTGGATCTGAATCTGATCCTCGTCGTCGTCGTCATCGCCGTCGCGCTGTTCTTCAGCTACACGAATGGCTTCCACGACGCGGCGAACGCGATCGCGACCTCCGTGTCGACACGCGCGTGGACTCCCCGCGCGGCGCTCCTCATGGCCGCGGCGATGAACATCATCGGTGCCATGATGGGCACGGCCGTCGCCAAGACGGTCGGTAAGGGCATCATCTCGATCAGCGACTACGCCGAGTCTCCACTGCCAGCGATGCAGCAAAAGGGCCTGGTCATCATCCTGGCCGCCCTGCTGGGCGCCTGCATCTGGAACCTGATCACCTGGTGGTTTGGCCTGCCGTCGTCCTCCTCACACGCCCTCATCGGTGGTATGGCGGGCGCCGGCCTCATGAGCGGCACGGTCGTTTACTGGTGGGGCATCATGAGCCACGTCGTGATCCCGATGTTCGCCTCCCCCATCATCGGTTTCATCGTCGGCTACATCGTCATGAAGTTCGTGCTGTCGCTGCTGCGCAAGGCGCAGTATCACCGCACGATGCGTCGCTTCCGCGCCGCGCAGCGCATCTCCTCGGCTGCGATGGCCCTGGGCCACGGCATCCAGGACGCGCAGAAGACGATGGGCATCATCGTCATGGCGCTGATGGCTGGCGGTTACGGCGAGCACCACAACATCCTCGATCCGATCACGGGCGAGATGAACGTGCCTCTGTGGGTGAAGATCTCGAGCGCTCTGGCGATTTCGCTGGGTACCATGGCCGGCGGTGGGCGCATCATGCGCACCATTGGCCGCAAGATCATCGACCTGGATCCGGCTCGCGGCTTCACCGCCGAGGCCGTGTCCGCCTCGATCCTGTACCTGTGCTCCTACGTCATCCACGCCCCCATCTCGACGACGCAGGTCGTGTCGACGGCGATCATGGGCGTGGGTTGCACGAAGCGGTTCTCGGCTGTGCGGTGGGGCGTTGCGGGCAGCATCGTCACCGCGTGGTTCCTCACGCTGCCAGCCGCAGCCATTGTGTCTGCCATCGTGTACTTCGTCGTGGCGCTTCCCCCTGGGGGTCCACTAGTGGTGCGCTCTCGCCTCATCGGCGCGGTCACCGTCGTTGGACTCCTCGCCGCCCCACTTGCGGCGTGCTCGGATTCGTCCGTCATGCACATGCGGGTGGGCCAGTGCATCCTCCTGCCGGAGGGCTCGGAAGAGACCACGGCGACTACTCTCGAGACGACCGGCTGCACGCACGAGCATGACGCCGAGGTCTTCCACATCGACACGGTGGCCGACGGGGATTTCCCGGGTGCGGACGAGCTCAACAGGCAGGCCGAGTCGATGTGCATCTCGGCGTTTGATGAGTACGTGGGCGCGGACTACCTGACGTCATCGCTGGATGCGACGTGGATGATCCCGACGAAGGATTCGTGGGCGCAGAAGGACCGCACGATCGTGTGTCTGGCTCGTCCGCTGGATCATTCGAAGCTGACTCAGTCTGTGCGCGACTCCGGCATGTGACCCGGTTTCTGCGACGAGGCGTGGCGGCTCGACTTGTGCCGGGCCGCCACCGCTTTTATCCCTGCGACCTGCACCTTGTATAGTGTCACCATCGACACCGAAGTCCTACCGGACAGTCAGCGTCGCCATCCCGTGGGCATTACATCCCATCGGCTACGGCCCCATCACCCAAGGAGCATCATGTCCCGCATTTCTACCCGCACTCTTGCGCTCGCGTCGTCCGTCGCAGCCCTGTCCATGACTCTGTCGGCCTGCTCCCTGCTGGGCGGCAATACCTCGGCGTTCAAGGTCGAGGTCGGTCAGTGCGTGCAGCTGCCGAACGGCAGCACCGTCTCGCGCGTCGAGGTCGTCGAATGCACCGCCGAGCACGACGGCGAGGTCTACCACATCGAAAAGCTCACTGACGGCGAGCGCCCCTCCGACTCCGCGCTCAACGATCGCATGACCGAGGTCTGCACCGCCACCTTCGAGGGATACGTGGGCGCCGCCTACGACGACTCCGACTTGGAGATCACGACGTTGTTCCCGACGGAGGCGAGCTGGAAGCTGGGCGACCGCGACATCGTGTGCATCGCGATTTCGAATGACGGTGAGAAGCTGTCGCAGTCCGTGAAGGACTCCGGCATGTGACCTGCGCTCGTGCGCTCTGATGGCGGCTCGGCTTGTGCCGGGTCGCCTCAGTGCTTCTTGGAGGCCTTGCGCGCGTGGGTGGCGGGGTTCTTCGTGGTGACGCCGTGCGTTTCGAGGGCTGCGACGACCGGCCCATCGGGACCGTGCTCGACGTGTGCGACGAGGACCTGGCCGTGCCTCAGACACGGGGCCTCGCTGCCGGCGACGGGAGCCGACGCGTAGGCGCGGATTTCCTCGATGATGGCGTCGCGAGCCGTTCCCGCGACCGACAGGACCGTGGGGGACGCGTGCTCGCGCAGGCGCTCGGCCGCGAAAGGCGCGGACGCGTCCGAGGCGCGCCTCGGCGTCGATCTGAGCGTCCGAGCCGGAGGCGGTCAGGTCGAGGGACTCGACGAGCGTCACCGAGCCCCCGCCCATCGACGCCCAGGGGGTGAGGCTCTGGCGCGCGCGGGCGGCAGGAGAGGCGAACGCGCGGGCGACGCCGAAGCTCGAGAGCAGGTCGATGAGGTCGAACGCCTGGCGCACGCCGAATCGGCTGAGCGGCGGGTCGACGGGTTCGCGCGCAGCCTCGGCCTTCTTCGCCGAGGCCTTCTCCACCTGGGCGGCCCTCCTGGCCGCGGCGGACGCGACCATCGCGGGGGTCGGCGCGGGGCGAGGCTGAGCAGGTGCCGCGGCCGCCCCGGGCACGGCGTAGCCGCCGGAAGATACGGAAGAACCGGACGACGCGGAAGGCGACGCGGAAGCGTGGGCGTCCCCGGCCTCGTCGAGGTGCGGGGGCTCGCCCTGCCCGGGATGCAGGACGAGGAGCGTCGTGGTCACGAGTCGGCCTTCGCGGGCGCGGGCGACGATGTCGGCGAGGAGGCGGCGGTCGCCTCGGCGCGTGAGCATGTCTGCGGCGCGCTCGGGCGAGGTCCACGCGGTCTGGTCGATTTCGGTGCGCGGGGCGCGCGCGACGGGGGCGCGCAGGCGCTCGGAGGCGTGACCTGTGGGGACGGGCGTGCCCACCCAATAGTGGACTTCCTTGGTCTGCCCGCCACCCAGGCGGTAGCGCTGGGTCGTCAAGGGCGCCCCGAGCGTCACGATCTGACCGGTCTCCTCCTCGACTTCGCGCACGGCGGCGGAGACGAGGGACTCACCGTTTTCGGTCTTTGCCCTTGGGCCAGGACCAGTCGTGGTAGCGCGGACGGTGGACCATGAGGACTTCGATGTCCGAGGGGTCGATGGGCTCGCCGGGGACGGCGACGCGCGCAGGGTCCGTGAAGCGCCAGACGAGTGCGCCCGCGGAGCGAACGAGTCGCTGGGGGCGTGGGGCTGGCATCGGGCGCATAGGGACAGGGGTAGTCGCCCGGGCGCGCCCGTGCCCTGGTGGGCGCGCCACGTCACCCCGGGTCACGCCCAGGGCCGTCGAGGGCACCCCGGCCTCGGCGGCGAGGGGTCAGTCGAGGGTGCCGACGGCCGCCTCGCGCGCGGCGACGTCGAGCTCGTCGGCGGTGACCAGCAGCGCACAGTGGCGCATGGTGACGCGGTGGGCGAGCGGGTCGGCGGGGTCTTCGATCCACAGGGCCCCGGCCTCGCCGGCGGCGAGCACGCGCATGGCCCGCGACGCCTGGGCTAGCACGTACTCGAGGTCGTCGTCGGTCAGGTCGCCGCGCAGCAGCGAATCAATTTCCTCCATGATGAGGTTCAGGGGGCGCAGCTCGACGGGGGCCTCGAGGCCCTGGATGATGGGCGCGCGCATCCCGTCGACGTAGCGCTCGGCCACGAGAAGCGGGTCGCGGTGGTACCACTCGTGCAGCAGGTAGACGCGCCACAGCGCCCCGGGGAGGGTGAATTCGGGGCTGCGCGACCACACGTGCGCGATCGTATCCACGCCGCGGGTGCGCACGGTCTCGCGCAGGCGCGCGACGTCGGCGTCGGTGAAGGTCTCGTCTCCCACGCCCATGAGGGCCCAGGCGGCGGTGTGCGCAACGGCGGCGGTGGCCGCCGGGTCTTCGTCGCCGACGATGGCCTCAGCCCGGGCTGCGTCGAGCATGGCGGGGCGTCGCGGCATCTTCGATTGGGCCATGGGGACTTCTTCCTCCTACAATGGGACTGATGGGCCTATAGCTCAATGGTAGAGCAGCGGACTTTTAATCCGTAGGTTGGGGGTTCGAGTCCCCCTGGGCCTACTGGTCGCCTCGGAATGTTCCGGGGCGTTCACGCTATCTGCGGGCGCGCGCCCGCGTTCGGAGGTGCAGCATGGATCCTCGTTTTGCTCGCGCGTACGGCGCCCTGGCGGGCCTCGCACTCGGCGACGCGCTGGGCATGCCGACGCAGGCGATGTCGCCTGCGCAGATCCGCGCGGTGTACGGGCGCATCACCGGCCTCGTCGATGGGGACGCCTCCCAGCCGTACGCGCCGGGGATGCCGGCCGGGTCCGTCACGGATGACACGGAGCAGGCGCTGCTGATTGCGTCCCTCCTGGTACGAGGCCGGGGATCCTCCTCGGCACGCGTGGCCCTGGGTGCGGTCGAGTTCTCCCACGCCCTGCTGGCCTGGGAGGATTCGATGATTCGGCGCGGGTCGCTCGACCTGCTGGGCCCCTCCACCAAGGCGGCCCTCGAGCGCGTGCGCGCGGGCGAGGACCCGCTAACCGTGGGCGGCGAGGGCACCACGAATGGCGCGGCGATGCGCGTCACCCCGATCGGAATCGCCATGCCGACGGCGGATCCGGAGGCCTTCGCGGACTCGGTCTGGTCGTCCTGCCAGGTCACGCACGCGACGCGCCAGGGCTTCCAGTCGGCGGCGCTCGTGGCGGCCGCCGTGTCCATGGGGATCGACACCGCTCGCTCAACGAGCCCAATCTGAGGGGTCTGCTATGGAAGGCCGTCACCTACGTCGATTCCCTCCCCGAGCGCGGAGCGTGGACCCCCGACCCGGACGTCGTCGCCGCGACGCGCAGGGCGATGCAGCTGGCCGCCAACCCTGCCTCGTCCTCCCTGGAATGCCTCGTCGAGCAGGTGGGCACGTCCGTGGCCTCGGCGCAGGCGATCCCCATGGCCTTCGCGCTGCTCGCGCGTGATCCTTCGCCGCAGGCCCTGTTGGACGCCGCCAACTTGGGCGGCGACACCGACACAATCGGCGCGATCGCGGGTGCCATCCTGGGCGCCGTCCTCGGTGTCGAGGTTCTCCCCGCAGACAGCCTCTCGAGGATCGAGGAGGTCTCCCACCTCGGCCTACCCACCGTCGCCAGGGGAGCTCTTAGAGCTGCGCGATCAGGCGCTCGTCGGCCGCCAAGAGGAGGCTCCCCCGGATGCCTCTTCGGATGCCACGCCCGAGGTTTCGCGCGGCGTCACTTCTCCGGAGGAGCCGGCCCCCACCTCGTCGCCTGCCTCCCCCGCAGGCCGCGTCGTCCTCATGGGGCAGATCCTCGTGGACCTCGCCGTGCGCGGCGAGGCCCTCCCTTCCCCCGGCGGCGACGTGTGGGCCATCGACGAGGGAATGCACGTGGGCGGCGGCTTCAACGCCCTCGTGGCGGCGCGACGCATGGGGGCCGAGGCCGTCTCCCTCAGCCCAATCGGCGACGGCCCCTACTCCTCGCTCATTCAGGCGGCGCTTGAGCGCGAAGGGATCATGGACCTCGGGCCTCGCGTCGCGGGCACTGACAACGGGTTCTGCATCGCGTTCACGGACCGCACGGGCGAGCGCACCTTCATCTCCACCAAGGGTGCCGAGACAATGGCGCCCGCGAGCGCATGGGCGGGGTTCGTGCACACGATGAGCCCGGGGGACGTGCTCTACATCGACGGATACCTGATGGACCACCCCGCGAACCGGGAGGCCGCGGAGGCGGCGCTGCGCGTCCTACCCGAGGGCGTGCGCGTGATTCTGGATGTCTCCCCCGTCATCGGAATCCCGGGAGGGCTGCCCTCCGACGGCGTCATCGTGTCGATGAACCACAGGGAGGCTCAGGAGATCGCTCGCCAGAGAGGCGATGCGAGCACTCGCGACCGGTGCCGCCAGCCTCGTGAAGCGGCGCGCGCGATGCTCACCGCGCTGGATCGTCCCGTTCTCGTGCGCGCGGGAGCCGAGGGCGCATACGTCGCGAGGTCGTGCGATGCCGCCCTGAACGCCTCGGACACTGACCCGTCCTACATCCCGACACCTCGCGTCGAGGCGATCGACACGAACGGCGCGGGCGACGCACACTCCGGCGTCCTGGCAGCCTCCCTCGCCCTGGGTATTCCCCTGGAGCGGGCCCTGCTCCTGGCCAACTGCGCGGGAGCACTATCAACGACGGTCGTCGGCCCGGCCTCGTGCCCGAGGCGCGAGGAGATCGAGGCCGCGGCGGACGCGCTGGAGGCGGACGCACTCGGGGCGAGCACGGACGGGAATTAAGAACGTACGGGGAGTATGCGCGGCCGAGGCATCAACACACGTGGCGTGAGCGCAGACCACGCGTGGGCTCCTCGTCACCTCGGCGCGCGTTCAGCTGACTAATGCCAGCAGTGACGCGTCTGCACAGATCGCGGCCCCACACCGTGCGAGATTCATCAAAAAATCAACCGATTTGACTATTGCAAACTCGCGCGGGAGGACAATCATCTGGTGACGACTGACCAGACGAACAAGCGCGATGGCATCATCGGCGGGGCGCTCACGGTTGCCCTGCTGATCACGCTAGCCGTGCAGAACGCCGTGCCGCCGATGGCGACCGACATGTACTCGGCCGCGTTCCCACAGATCACGGTGGACCTGGCGACGAACTCGACGATGCTCGGGTTCACGCTCACGACCTTCTTCGTGGGCTACGCGACCGGCCAGGTCCTGGGCGGTGCCATCTCGGACCAGATCGGGCGCCGCCGCCCCATCATCGCGGGCGGCATCATTGCCCTCGTCGGCTCCGTGATCTGCGTGTTCACGCCGGGCATCTGGGTGTTCCTCGTGGGCCGAGTCTTCCAGGGCCTCGGCGGCGGCGTCGCCTCCTCGGTGGCGCGCGCGATCCTCGTCGACGTCGCGCACGGCAAGACACTGGCGCGCGCCATGAGCCTCATCCAGGCGATCGTCGGCTTCGCGCCGATGCTCGCCCCGGTCCTCGGCGCGTTCATCATCACACACGCGACGTGGAGGGTCGTTTTCTGGGCGCTCGCCGCCTTCACGCTGCTCATGGCAGCCCTCGCGTGGTTCGTCGTACCCGAGTCCCTGCCCGAGGATCGCCGCCACCCCGGCGGTATTCCGCGGTTCTTCCACGGCCTCGTCCAGGTCGTGCGCATCCGTCCCTTCGTGGGTTTCATGCTCACCAACGCCTTTTCGAGCTTCTGCATGTTCGGATACATCTCGAACGCCACGTACGTGCTGCAGGGGCCGCTGGGCCTGTCCCCCATGGCTTTCGCGTGGGTGTTTGCATTTAACGCGCTGCTGTCGACGGGCTTCGCGCTGGTCAACGTGCGCCTGATCTCGCACTTCACGCCGCGCACGCTCATCATCGCGGGCCTCACGATCGCGGCGACCGGCGTGGTGACGCTCGCGATTTCGACGTTCGTCCTCAACCTGCCGCTGATCCTCACGTGCGTGGGCTTCGCGCTCATCATGACGGCGAACGCGTTCATTTTCGGCAACTCGGGCGCGCAGGCCATGAGTGAGGCGCGCGAGCACGCGGGCACGGCCTCGTCCGTCATGGGCGTGTTCCAGTCGATCGCGAACGGCATCGCCGCTCCCCTGGCGACCTCGGGCGGCGACAGCGCCGTGCCGATGGTGCTCGTCATGATCGTCGGCTCGGCCGGCGCGTGGTTCGCGTTCTGGGTGATCGCCCGCGGCGGCAAGCACACGCAGCGCCACCTCAGCCTCGACTGAGGGGCCGTACCTCGCAGGGCCCTACTCGCGCGAGGCCAGCCAGACCGCGACCGAGACCAGGACGAGGCCGATCAGCTCGAAGACGCCGGGGATCTGGCGCAGCATGACGGCCCCGACCAGGGCGGATGTGGCCGGCAGGATCGCGGCGAACAGCGCGAAGGTCGACGCCGCCAGGCGCCGCATCGCGAGCGCCTCGAAGGTGTAGGGAATCGCCGTGGACAGCAGGCCCACGCCGATGACGATGGCGATCAGCTTCCACGAGGCCGTGGCCGCCATCGCACCGGGGCCGAGGAAGGGCGCGAAAAACAGGGTGCCCCAAGCGCAGCCGAGCGCCAGGTTCGTCACCCCGTCGCGCGTGGTCGAGGCCTTCTGCCCGACGACGATGTAGGCCGACCAAGCGAGGCCGCGAGGAGGATCCAGGCGACGCCGACGCGCACGCTCGACGCGCTCAGGTCGAGGGCGAGCCCGCCGATGCACGCCACCCCCGCGAACGCGAGGACTGCGGCGATGCGCGGACGCCAGCCACGGCCTCGAACAACGGCGACGGCGACCGGACCGATGAACTCGATGGACACGGCGGTCCCCAGGGGAATGCGCGCGATCGACTCGTAGAACGAGGAGTTCATCGTCAGGACGATGATGCCGAAGAGCGCGGAAATCGCCAGGTCCGAGCGCGTGAGACCGCCGCGCCACGGGCGCTTCCAGGCGAGGAGGACGACCGCGCCGGTCAGGACGCGCCACCAGGCGACGGAGGCGGGTTCGACGGACGCGAAGGCGATGACCGCGAGCGCGGCGCCCACGTACTGGATGAGCCCGGAGCCGACGATGTAGAGCTGGGGCGGGATGCGGTCGGTGACGGGGCGTTGGCCGGGTGCGTTCACTGGGTGCGCGCGTTCACTGTGCGGGCGCGAAGGTCAGGGCCGCCGAGTTCATGCAGTAGCGCATGCCAGTGGGCTGGTCGGGCGCGTCGGGGAAGACATGGCCGAGGTGTGAGCCGCAGGTCGCGCAGCGCACTTCGGTGCGGACCATGCCGTGGCTGGTGTCGACGCTCTCGACGGTCGCGCCGTCGTGGGCCTGGAAGAAGGAGGGCCAACCGCAGGAGGAGTCGAACTTCGCGTCGGAGTCGAAGAGAGCGGATCCGCAGGCCGCGCACGAGTACGTGCCGACGCGCGCCTCGTCGAGGAGCTCGCCCGTGAAGGGGCGCTCGGTGCCCGCCTCGCGCAGCACGTGGTAGCGCATGGGGCTCAGGAGCTTCTTCCACTCGGCGTCGGTGCGGGCAGCGGGATCAGTAGCGTTCATGGATCTATTGTCCCGCGCCGCCCGCGCCCTCGCACGCGTGCGAACGCTTTCTTCGCGCGACTCCATCGACGAGGCAGGGGCTCAGTCTGCGTTCACCGCTGCGGGCCCGCGTTTGCCGAAGATCCGCTGTGGGCGGTGGGATCGGGAGCAGTCATGCCTCTATTGTCGCGGACCGCCCGCACCCGTGCACATGTGTGCGTGGGCGCGGGCGGTCCGCTTTCCTCGCGCCGACCTCAGTCACGAGGCCGTGGCCCGTTCACCTGTCCCCATCACTCATCGGTGGCGGGCCCAGCGCCTGAGGCCTTCTTCGCGGCCGCCTTCTTGGGAGCTGCCTTTTTGGCGGCACCCTTCTTGGCGGCGGTCTTCTTCGCAGGAGCCTTCTTGGCGGGAGCCTTCGCGGCCTTGGCGGGGGTCGCGTCGGCTGCCTCACCGGCTGCGGCGTTGTCGCTGCTTACGGTTTTCTTGGCCGCCGTGGAGGAATTTTTGGCACCCTTTTTCGCGGTCACTGCCTTCTTCGTGGCAGCCTTTTTCGCGGGAGCCTTCTTCGCGCCAGCCTTGGAGGAGGACGTCTTCTTGGCGGTCTCCTTCTTTGCCGGGGCTTCCTCTTCCACTGCGGCGTCCTCGGTCTCAGAAGCCTGCGCGGCCTCAGGCATCGGCTCGGTGACGTCCGCAACCGGCATCACGAGGGTCTCATCCACGGGCTCATCGACGGCGGGCATGACCTGCGTGGCGTCGGAGTCGAGCGCGCCAGCCTCTTCGGCCTCCACGGGGTCCATGACGGTGGTCGCCTCAACGTCGGCAGCCTCAGGGGTGTCGGAAGTCTCAGCATCGTCCGCCTCTGTGTCTTCCGTCGACTCGTCGACGTCGTCAGCCGCCTCGTCGGCGTCTGATTCCTCGGCGCTTTCCGCGTCGCCCGGCTCTTCCGCGCTCTCCTCACCCTCCGCCTGGGCAGCGGGCTCGTCGGTGGCGGCGGATTCATCCGCGGCCTCATCCACGGCCTCGTTTTCCGACACTTCGGTCTCGTCCGTCGCGGCGGACTCGCCCTCATCGGGCTCCTGCTCGAGGCGTTCGACGACCGGGATCTGGCCGGTGACGGCGCGCAGGACGTCGGCCTCGGCGCCCGTGGGGGGCGACTGAGGGGAAGAAGTCCATGATGGACACGCGCGCTGGCTTCACCGTGGGCGTGGGGCGGGTTTCCGCGTCGAGGCGCGCCTCTTCGGCGACCGCGTACCAGCCGGGGTGGACGGTCGGGCTCGTCGGGGGTTTCCTCGTCGGCGAGCGACGCGGCCATCTCAGCGGGTGTCGGCTCCGGCGGCGGCACGAGAGCGGGCGCGACCGCCTGGACCGTGTCGGTCATGACGGGTCGGCCGGTGCGCACGGGCGGGGGCACCTGCACGGGATGTTTCACGGATGTTTCACGCGCGGGAATCGGCGTGGTTTCCTGCTCGTCCGGGGACATCTCACCGTCCGACGAGGCCTGGGCTTCCTCCTCACCGCCCGTTTCCTCGGGCGCATCGGGGCAGGTGCGTCCTCGCGCTCGGGAGCGTCGGCGGGGGCGGGTGCGTCCTCGCGCTCGGGAGCGTCGGCGGGGGCGGCGGCTTCCTGTGCATCGGTGGTCTGCGCGTCTGCGGCGCGCGAGTCGCCGGAATCGTCGGATGCGCCAGCGTCGGAGCTGTCAGCCTCGGATGCACCAGCATCGGCAGCGGACTCGGTCGCGGCCGTGCCATCGGTCGCGGCGCTCTCCGCGGAGACATCATCAGCCGTAGGTTCCTCGGAGGTGGCCTCGGAGGTGGCCTCGGATCCGGCAGAAGGCTCGTGGGCATCGGTTCCGGCCTCGGGCGCACCAGCCGTGACGTCGGCGGGCGCGGGCACGCCGGCCTTCTCGGCGGCGGCATTGGCCTCGGTGATTTCTCCGGGCGTGGCGCTGTTCGCGGCGGTCGCGGCGGGTGCCGCAGTCACAGCGGTGCCCTGAGCCTCGCCAGAAGCGGCGGGGCCAGCCCCATCTCGAGCCGCCCCGGCCTCTTCGGCCTCGGGCACGACAGGCTCGACGCCGACGGCGGCCAGGGCGAGGGTCGCCTCGGGATCCAGGGTGTCTGAGCTGCGGTTCTTATAGCCTTCGCGGCGTTCCTGAGCGCGACGGGCTTCGGCCTCGCGCTCGGCGTAGGCCTCTTCGCCGGGGCCCTCGAGGGCGGCGGCGCGCTCATCGGCGTCGGCGGATCCGGAGAAGAAGCGCTCTCCTCGTCCGATGGAGGTCGCGGTGAGGGTCTGTGTGAGCTGCGGGTTCGCGTTGCCGGCGGCCTCGATGATCTTGCGCAGCGCGGCCTTTGGAGATCACCTGGGTCTCGTCGTGCGAAGCGGCGGGTCCACCCTCGGCGAGTTCGCGCTGGCGGTCCGCCATCGCGCGGCGGCGAGCGCGCTTGGCCTTGCGGCGGGCGGCGACCATGCGCGCGGCATGGGCGGGATCCTTGGGCGAAACGCCCGCAGGCATGGCGCCAGGGGCGTACGCGGTGCCTCCCGTCGCACTACCTGCGGCCGTGCGCTCCCCTGCGACGGGGTGGGCTGGCGTGACGCCCGTGGCGGCCACGGCCTCGTTCGTGCCGGAGATCCCCGCGAGCTCGGCGGCCAGGCGCGCGATACGTTCGCGGCTCATGTCCTTGTTGACGGTGACGGTCTCGCGGGGTTCGATGCGCTGGGCGGGGCGAGCCCACGGCTCTTCCGTGACGATCCACGAGATGAGCTGTTCGCGCAGGTAGGCGCGCAGGTCCGAGAGGTGCCCGGAGTTCTTCGCGGAGACCAAGACGCGCACGGTCACCGTGTACTCGTCCGAGTCGGTGATCTGCACGCCCCACGTGCGCCCGTCCCACAGGTCCGTGGAGGTCAGGAGCTGCTCGACCTTCGTGCGGATGAGGGTCATGGGCGCGGACCAGTCGAGCTTGAGCTCAACGGTGCCGAGCTGGGCGGCGGCGCGACGCGTCCAGTTCTCGAAGGGCGTCTGCGTGAAGTAGCGGCACGGAATGATGAGTCGGCGCTCATCCCAGATGCGCACGACCACGTAGGAAAGCGTGATCTCCTCGACGGAACCCGTCTCATGCTTGTCACCGGCGACGACGACGTCACCCACGCGGATCGCGTCGGTGAAGGCCAGCTGCAGGCCGGCGAACACGTTACCAAGGGTCTGCTGGGCGGCGAGACCGGCGATGACCGAGAGGACGCCGGCGGAGGCCAGCACGGTCGTCATAGCCTGGCGGGCGACCTCGAACGTGCCGATGATGGCGACCACGCCGACGACGACGACGATCCCTTGGGTGAAGCGGCGCAGCACTTTGCGCCTGCGTCTCGAAACGGCGCGAACGACCCTGGTCAGAATCCTGGCGGGCTTTGGCGGCGTCCTCGAACACCCAGGCGGCGGCGTAGGCCATCCACGTCAGGCACGCGAGGGCAACGATGAGGAGCACGTGCATGAGGAACGTCGTGATCGACGTGCCGTTCCAGTCGGACAGATTCGGGTTGACCAGCGCGATGCCGAGCCCCGCCCACGCTCCCCACGCCGCGAAGGTGAAGTGGCCCGGGCGGCGCACGCGCGCCAGGATCGACGAGGCCGTGGCGGCCTTCGCGAAAGCCTTACGCAAGAGCGCGGACATGACGACCGAAATGACGACACCCACAAAGGCGCCGACGATTGGGCCGAGAATCAGGAGGGTGAAGTCAATGGTCGTGACGACGGCGGTCTCCGCCCCGGATTGAGGGTCTGCAATCGCCCGCGTGAGGGCGTCCGAGGCCTGGGCGAGGGCACCGAGTGCTGGTGTCATAGTCATACATCAAGGGTAGGTCGCCTAGCTGATGAAATCCTGTGAATTCCGCACAATTGCAACGTTTTCCAGTAATGTGTCAGCTGTCACTCCGTTTGTTTTGACGTGCCGAGCGCGTTCTGCCTAAACTATCTCCCGTCTTCGGACGCCAGTTCGACGGCCAAGCAGGCCCCCATCGTCTAGCGGCCTAGGACACCGCCCTTTCACGGCGGCGACACGGGTTCGAATCCCGTTGGGGGTACCACCGGTCGCTATCGTGACTGGAATAATTCAATAGGTCTTACCTGTTGTAAGGCCCCGTAGCGCAGTTGGTTAGCGCGCCGCCCTGTCACGGCGGAGGTCGCGGGTTCAAGTCCCGTCGGGGTCGCCGACCAGACCTTTTGGTTCAGGTCTTGGCTCTGTAGCTCAGTTGGTAGAGCGTTCGACTGAAAATCGAAAGGTCACCGGATCGACGCCGGTCGGAGCCACCAGCAAGTCCCCGAAGCTTTTGCTTCGGGGTTTTTGTTTTGCCTAGGACAAGGCTGCCACGAATGCGAATCGCACCCCTCGGGTTAAAGGACAAAACGTGTTGGTTTTGTAGTGACTTTTCGGCTTGTTGGTGCGGAAAAATCGGTATTGAAGTTGGTGGGAGCCAACTTGGAGGATGGACAAAACGTGTTGGTTTTGTAGCGACTTTTCGGCTTGCTGGTGCGGGAAAAGCCACATTGAAGTTGATTGTTTCATCGTGGGGGTATGAATACCCCCAAATGCCCGGCGTGCGGGCAAGTGATGACCAGGTATGGACACTCAGCTTCAGGGGCGCAGCGATGGCGCTGCACCCCGTGCAATATCAGCCAGGTCAGCCGCATTAATTCCACGGCGAAGCATCTTGATGAGTTCTTGGCCTGGCTGCTCAGTGGGCGTCGTCAGGCGGATTTGCCTGGCGGGGGCCGCTCGTTTCGTAGGCGCTGTGAGCCATTGTGGCAGTTATGGCCGTTTAGCCCGATCGTCGATGAGGTTCATGAGGTCATCTTCGTTGACGGTATCCACCTGGGCCGAGGCGCCGTGGTCCTCATCGCCCAAACACCCGATTGCGTGCTGGGTTGGTACGCGGCTAGGAGTGAGAATTCCCGTGCCTGGGAAGCGCTCATGAGCCGGATCGCGCCACCGGCCCTGGTCGTCACCGACGGGGGCAGCGGGTTCGCGAAAGCCTGCAAGAGAATCTGGCCGACCACGCGCGTGCAACGCTGCACCTTCCACGCGTATTGCCGTATCCGCCAAGCCACCACAACGCGCCCCAAACTGGAGGCCTCGCGTAGCTTGTATGCTCTGGGGCGCCAACTCACCCACGTGCACGACAGTGAAGGCGCCCAGGAATGGATCGATGCCTACCAGGCCTGGTACGCGCGCTGGAAGGACTTCCTGGAGGAGAAAACACACAGGCCTGACGGAGGATGGGAATACATCCACGAACGTCTCGTGCGGGCTCGTAACAGCCTCAACAAGCTCATCAGGCAAGGTCTGTTGTTCACGTACCTGGACCCCACCTGGGACCACCCGATGCCCGCAACAACCAACCAGATCGAAAGCACGAACGCGCGCCTACGCCAGATGCTGCGCGACCACCGCGGCATGCGCCTAACCCGACGCATCAAAGCCGTGTTTTGGTGGTGCTACACCCACTCTCCTCACCCGCAACCAGCAGCGAGGATCCTGGCCACCATGCCCACCGACGCAGCCCTCGAAAACGCCTGGTACCAAGCCAGTCAAACCCACCAAGCCACCGGCACCATCCCCGGCTGGGGCGACGCAATCTGCTTCAACGAACTCCACCACACCACCCCCTACCACAACACCTGGGACTAACCCCCGACCAACACGTTTTGTCCTATAACCCCACCCCTCAGGCACAAAGCCCCTCGGGCGCGCAGGTCAATAACACTCACACCCACAATTACCCGCCAATCCCACGACTCCTATAGGATACCGACTAACGATGCGTGTTGTCGCACATATTTTCTCACCCAATAGGAGGGGTACCAATGCCGCTATGGAAGCGTCTCGTGGCTATGCTTGTCGGCACATTTGTACTGATGGGCGCGCTGAGCGCCTGTGATCCATATGTGCCGAACGTAGTCGGCGACGCTCTCCCGAAGGCAGTCGAGCGTCTACAGAATTCCGGATACAGGGAACTCGCGGTCGTCGACGACCACGGAATGTCGATCACCGAGTCGCACTACGAGGACGGTTACAAGGTCACGGAGCAGGACGCGCAGGGCAGCGATATCCCAACGACACAGACAATTACCCTAACAGTCACTAAGAGCGAGATTGCGTCACTGGTGTCGACACCAACCGAAACGCCTTCCGAGACATCTTCCGAAGCCTCGGAGGATGCGAGCCCCGACACCGAGCCCACCACCGAAGAGCCTGAACCGGCCCCGGTGGAGCCGGCCGAAGAACCCGCGGAAGAGCCAGCTGCTCCAGCCCCCGCGCCCGAGCCCGCTCCGGCACCTGTTCATTTTTCAAGCTGCAAGCAGGCCCGCGAAGCAGGTGCAGCCCCCCTCTACCGCGGAGACCCCGGCTACAACCCAAAGCTGGACCGTGACAACGACGGGGTTGCCTGCGAGTAACGTCGGCAATCGCCTCACGAGCATCCTGACCCACGCAACTGAGCCCCGGCCTCGTATTGAACTGCGCCCCGAAAGTTGGACGTGTTTAATGGTAGCCGTTATGCGGCTTGCTGGAGGGCCTCATCCCCACTCGCGTGGGGAAAACGCGCCGTCCACCGGGAAGAACACGTCGGCAATGGGCTCATCCCCGCTCACGCGGGGAAAACATCAGCCCCCCGGTATCTCCACCCGTAACGATGGGCTCATCCCCGCTCACACGGGGAAAACAAGCAGCTTCTCGTGGCTGCTGCGTCGCAGCGCGGCTCATCCCCGCTCACGCGAGGAAAACTTCCTGGGGCTCATCGCGATCCTCATTATCGTAGGTTCATCCCCGCTCACACGGGGAAAACCTCGGATCGGGCCGCTCGGTCGCGACAACGAGGGGCTCATCCCCGCTCACGCGGGGAAAACCCATGATCGGGTACAGGTACTGCACGATCCACGGGCTCATCCCCGCTCACGCGGGGAAAACAGGTCCACCGGCTCCGTTGTCGTCTCATCGTAGGGATCATCCCCGCTCACGCGGGGAAAACTCGATGGTGACGGTCACGCGGGCGGGATCGATGGGCTCATCCCCGCTCACGCGGGGAAAACATGGCTGGCGTCCATAAGACACATTTTAACGTGGGCTCATCCCCGCTCACGCGGGGAAAACCAGCCGTCACCACGCGCGGCGGCGGCACGCCGGTGGCTCATCCCCGCTCACGCGGGGAAAACGTCGCCGTGTGGACCGATGAGGAGCGCGCCGTCGGCTCATCCCCGCTCACGCGGGGAAAACCACGCCGGTCGGGATGCCGGTCTGTCGGGCGGCGGCTCATCCCCGCTCACGCGGGGAAAACGCGCGCGAAATGACCGGCCTCACCCAGGTCCAGGGCTCATCCCCGCTCACGCGGGGAAAACAGGTCCACCGGCTCTGTCGTCGTCTCATCATAGGGCTCATCCCCGCTCACGCGGGGAAAACTAAGGCGAGCGAACGGTCCGGCGCTCTCGTGAAGGGCTCATCCCTGCTCACGCGAGGAAAACATGGTTTCGGTCCTTTCGGTCTATCGGTGGGCGGGCTCATCCCCGCTCACGCGGGAAAAACTCGTCGATGCGCTCGTTACGCTTGCCGTCGGGGGGCTCATCCCCGCTCACGCAGGGAAAACGTTGCATGATCCTGCCCACCGGACGGCCAGTACGGCTCATCCCCACTCACGCGGGGAAACCGGGCAGTGTGGTCGCGGGCCGTGGAGTGCGCAGGGCTCATCCCCGCTCACGCGGGGAAAACACTCGGACGGGCGTAACCACGAGCGAGTAGGCGGGCTCATCCCCGCTCACGCGGGGAAAACTCACCCCAGACGAGCGTGCGAGTCACCTCGCCGGGCTCATCCCCGCTCACGCGGGGAAAACCCGCAGCCGATTCTGTCCCTTCTGCCCGGGTAGGGCTCATCCCCGCTCACGCGGGGAAAACCTCATCCCACGTCACTTTGAGGTCCGTCACCTGGGCTCATCCCCGCTCACGCGGGGAAAACCCAGTCGGATCGATACCCGACTCATGAGACCAGGGCTCATCCCCGCTCACGCTGGGAAAACGTGACTTCCTACCTGTCGCACGCAACTTTAACAGGCTCATCCCCGCTCACGCGGGGAAAACGGGCGGCAGATCGTTGGATTGGGTGTGCGCGTGGGCTCATCCCCGCTCACGCGGGGAAAACTGAGATTCCGGGGTTTTCGTTGCCCTCATGCGGGGTTCATCCCCGCTCACGCGGGGAAACCAGTCTCGGGTGCGGCGCCACACGCCGCCGCCGGGCTCATCCCCGCTCACACAGGGAAAACACCACCATCAAGTCCGGTAGTGGCTGCATAACGGGCTCATCCCCGCTCACGCGCGGAAAACATCGACGCGTGGAAACTGCCCGAGCGCCACGTGGGCTCATCCCCGCTCACGCGGGGAAAACCTTGCGTCCGAAGGCGAGTCCGCACAGGACGCGGGCTCACCCCCGCTCACGCGGGGAAAACGGCAGCAGGCAGGCCTCACCTTGGACGTCCTCGGGCTCATCCCCGCTCACGCGGGGAAAAACAACGTCGTCGTCCGCGTCGCCCACAACGCGCAGGGCTCATCCCCGCTCACGCGGGGAAAACACCTCGTGGACAAGGCGACCAGCGGGCGCGACGGGCTCATCCCCGCTCACGCGGGGAAAACCTCCATTCCCGGTAATAGGCCGGTTTCTGCTAGGGCTCATCCCCGCTCACGCGGGGAAAACGCCAGTCTACCAGCCAGACCCTTCCCTATCTAGGGCTCATCCCCGCTCACGCGGGGAAAACCTCGGCTGTGGGTAGGTACCCGCGCTCGCGGGCGGCTCATCCCGCTCACGCGGGGAAAAACCACTACGAGTACGCGCGACACGAAACGATCAAGGGCTCATCCCCGCTCACGCGGGGAAAACCGTATGGGCCAGGTGCGCGCGGCTTCGGGGGTGGGCTCATCCCCGCTCACGCGGGGAAAACCAATCAGGAAGGCGAGAAGCGGACGCTTCGAGGGGCTCATCCCCGCTCACGCGGGGAAAACGTCTTGCGGGCGATCTTGGCGATTGTGTCCGCGGGCTCATCCCCGCTCACGCGGGGAAAACCTGCGAGCCACCCTCGGCCTTGGCAACTGCTCGGGTTCATCCCCGCTCACGCGGGGAAAACCAACCGAAAGGTAGTCCAAAAATGGCACACACGGGCTCATCCCCGCTCACGCGGGGAAAACCGCGTCACGTTTTTGTGTCTAGGGGCGGTCTGGGGCTCATCCCGCTCACGCGGGGAAAACCCGCAGCCGGTCCTGTTCCTTCTACCCGGGTAGGGCTCATCCCCGCTCACGCGGGGAAAACCAGCTCGCTTGCCTTGTGCGTGGTCGTCGCGACGGCTCATCCCCGCTCACGCGGGGAAAACACAGGAAGAGGGCGCGTCTAACGCCGCGCCTCGGGCTCATCCCCGCTCACGCGGGGAAAACGGAGTCTGGCGAGTGAGCGCGTGACGCGCTTGGGGCTCATCCCGCTCACGCGGGGAAAACAACCAGCCGAGGAGCTGGACGGTCGAGTTAGGGGGCTCATCCCCGCTCACGCGGGGAAAACTAGGTCAATCTCAGGTGCCGAATCTGATCGGGGGGCTCATCCCCGCTCACGCGGGGAAAACGTCCAAGCCTGGCTAGGGGCGCGCCGGTGATCGGGCTCATCCCCGCTCACGCGGGGAAAACCCCGCCGTCTGGGTCAGCACCATACCTACCGACGGCTCATCCCCGCTCACGCGGGGAAAACGGCTGCGGAAGGAGGCCCCGCGTGAGCGTTAAGGGCTCATCCCCGCTCACGCGGGGAAAACTCATCCGACGCGACACCAGCGAAGGACAGCGTGGGCTCATCCCCGCTCACGCGGGGAAAACCAGTCGTGAGAGCGTGCTTCGGTGCGCTCATGGGGCTCATGCAGTTTTGCCTGGACACGATGAACAAGAATGGCGTGCTTCGGTGCGCTCATGGGGCTCATCCCCGCTCACGCGGGGAAAACGGTGGACCGGCGCAGGCGAGCGCCCGCGTCGAGGGCTCATCCCCGCTCACGCGGGGAAAACGCGGAGATCGGCGCGCGAACACCCGCCGCCAGGGGCTCATCCCCGCTCACGCGGGGAAAACCACGAAAACATCCAGTAACTACGGTGATAACCAGGCTCATCCCCGCTCACGCGGGGAAAACATGGGCGAGCCGTTGGTCTCTTTTGTCACGGCGGGCTCATCCCCGCTCACGCGGGGAAAACCTGTGCACGCCACGCCACCGTGTCGTGATCTGAGGCTCATCCCCGCTCACGCGGGGAAAACGAGGTCATCACCGCCCTGGGAGGTTTGACCGGGGGCTCATCCCCGCTCACGCGGGGAAAACCCGAAGGCTGACGCCCGCACGGTCAACGAGCTGGGCTCATCCCCGCTCACGCGGGGAAAACATCCGCTCGTACGCGGTACGTTCGCCGTAGGGTGGGCTCATCCCCGCTCACGCGGGGAAAACCGGTCGTGGACAAGATCCGCGCCGAAAACGCGGGGCTCATCCCCGCTCACGCGGGGAAAACACGGCGAACCAGGCGTCGGCGTTCTGTGACCCGGGCTCATCCCCGCTCACGCGGGGAAAACGCAGATCGGCGATTTCGGCCCTGCTGGAGCCCGGGCTCATCCCCGCTCACGCGGGGAAAACGTCGAGCTCGAGGGCCACGTCGGCGACATACCGGGCTCATCCCCGCTCACGCGGGGAAAACTCGCCCAATCAGGGCTATGAAGCCAAAGTCTCGGGCTCATCCCCGCTCACGCGGGGAAAACGGGCAGCGCGGGCCTCCGATGGAATTCTGACCGGGCTCATCCCCGCTCACGCGGGGAAAACCGCCACACAAGACCCGTACTCGAGGACAGCGTAGGCTCATCCCCGCTCACGCGGGGAAAACACCGCGTCCCGTGCAAGCCCGGTGACGCCGTTGGGCTCATCCCCGCTCACGCGGGGAAAACCGCGATGGCGTCATCGACCGCCTCTCGATTGGGGGCTCATCCCCGCTCACGCGGGGAAAACCTTGAAGTGGGGTTGCTTGGCGGTGGCGGTCTTGGGCTCATCCCCGCTCACGCGGGGAAAACCTTGTTGATAAGCCCAACGTCCTCGGGCACCTGGGCTCATCCCCGCTCACGCGGGGAAAACCGCGGCGCGGGCGGCGGCGATAAAGTCGGCGCGGGCTCATCCCCGCTCACGCGGGGAAAACAACGGCAAGGACCTCCCACGCCGCGCGTTCGTGGCTCATCCCCGCTCACGCGGGGAAAACTTTTCATCTGCTCGGTCTCGATGCGACGCACTGGGCTCATCCCCGCTCACGCGGGGAAAACGCCGAGCTCGGCTTCCAAAAGGTCGGCGGCTCCGGCTCATCCCCGCTCACGCGGGGAAAACCCACGTGAATTCAGGGTCTTGGTTTTCGGCTTCGGCTCATCCCCGCTCACGCGGGGAAAACCTGATGTTGCAGTGATGATGAGCTGGTCGCAGGGGCTCATCCCCGCTCACGCGGGGAAAACACCGGGGGCGGCGAATGAGTGGAGCCGCCGAGGGGCTCATCCCCGCTCACGCGGGGAAAACTGTCGTTCCAGCCGTAGTAGGTGAAGCCGGTAGGGCTCATCCCCGCTCACGCGGGGAAAACATCGCCCTGGCTTCGGCCTTGGCCTCCTCGGTGGGCTCATCCCCGCTCACGCGGGGAAAACAGCGCGGTGGGGTCCAGGCTGTACTCGATCTCCGGCTCATCCCCGCTCACGCGGGGAAAACTGCGTGGCGTGGACAAGGCGACTTTCGACCAGAGGCTCATCCCCGCTCACGCGGGGAAAACTTTGGCCCGTCCCCGAAGGCCCTACGCCTGCCGGGCTCATCCCCGCTCACGCGGGGAAAACGACAGCCTGCCCGGCTGCACGACCGGCTGGGAGGGCTCATCCCCGCTCACGCGGGGAAAACACCTACGCGGGCGAGGACCGCAACCTGAGCTGGGCTCATCCCCGCTCACGCGGGGAAAACTCGGTCCCGGCGGGACCGAGCCACAACGTGTCCGGCTCATCCCCGCTCACGCGGGGAAAACTCCGACTGGGACACGATGGACGGGCGAGCCGGGGGCTCATCCCCGCTCACGCGGGGAAAACATGAAGAAGGCAGACGCGGAGGCCCTGAAGCAGGGCTCATCCCCGCTCACGCGGGGAAAACCGCGCCGTCGGTCTCGTCCTCCACCGGGGCGGGGGCTCATCCCCGCTCACGCGGGGAAAACCGGGCGATGCGCACGATCTTGGTGGTGTCGCTGAGCTCATCCCCGCTCACGCGGGGAAAACCATCGCTCGTGGCAAACCCACAGCGAGCTCCCGGGCTCATCCCCGCTCACGCGGGGAAAACCGCTCCGTAACCTCGCGACCGCCCTCGACTCGGGGCTCATCCCCGCTCACGCGGGGAAAACTACCGGCTCAGCCGGTCGATCCGCTCCGCAGAGGGCTCATCCCCGCTCACGCGGGGAAAACGTCCACACCGATGAGAACGTGGCGTTCGGGCAGGGGCTCATCCCCGCTCACGCGGGGAAAAAACGGTGCAGGGTCTGCGTAGGATTCCGTCCAGTTGAGCTCATCCCCGCTCACGCGGGGAAAACGTGGAAGCCCGCGACGGGTGTCGCGTCGGAGACGGCTCATCCCCGCTCACGCGGGGAAAACTGCCTGCCCGACCTGCTCCCTGCCCGTATCCTGGGCTCATCCCCGCTCACGCGGGGAAAACGGGATGCCCATCGGGCAGTTGTGCTTCTTCCGGGGCTCATCCCCGCTCACGCGGGAAAACCCGAAGGCTGACGCCCGCACGGTCAACGAGTTGGGCTCATCCCCGCTCACGCGGGGAAAACCCCCGGGGTGTTTGCACGCACCCCCGGGGTTGGGGCTCATCCCCGCTCACGCGGGGAAAACACTGAGGACGGCCGCACCTGCCGTTTTGGCACAGGCTCATCCCCGCTCACGCGGGGAAAACTCCAATGCCTGGGATCGTTCGTCAGTCATCTCCGGCTCATCCCCGCTCACGCGGGGAAAACGGGCACGCGAGGTGTCGGCCGTGCTTCCTGCGGGGCTCATCCCCGCTCACGCGGGGAAAACGCCTGACAATCACCGACGACAAGGCTAAGGAGCGGCTCATCCCCGCTCACGCGGGGAAAACGATCCGGAGACGATGATTCGGACGCTGACGGAGGGCTCATCCCCGCTCACGCGGGGAAAACGGCGTGATCGACATGGTGGCCCAGGATCACGCCGGCTCATCCCCGCTCACGCGGGGAAAACGTCGGCTCGCGTTGCGGGGATGGGGCCGAACCGGGCTCATCCCCGCTCACGCGGGGAAAACGCCTGATCGCGGATGCGCTCGAAAACCTGCCCGGGCTCATCCCCGCTCACGCGGGGAAAACTCCGGCAAGCTCCGATACTCCCGGGTGGTTGAGGGCTCATCCCCGCTCACGCGGGGAAAACCGCGCGAGCAAGTCAGCGCCACACCTCGGGCACGGCTCATCCCCGCTCACGCGGGGAAAACCCGAAGGCTGACGCCCGCACGGTCAACGAGTTGGGCTCATCCCCGCTCACGCGGGGAAAACGCGCACCCGGCGACCCAGTGCAAGCGCTAATCCGGCTCATCCCCGCTCACGCGGGGAAAACATCAACGTCCACTGAGGACGGCCGCACCTGCCGGGCTCATCCCCGCTCACGCGGGGAAAACGACTGATTACACCGACGACACAGCACTCGACTGGGCTCATCCCCGCTCACGCGGGAAAACTTCGGCCCCATGCCGAAGCCGACCAGGCTCCTGGCTCATCCCGCTCACGCGGGGAAAAACACGGAGGCGGACGAGGGACTCTCGTGCCTTGTGGGGCTCATCCCGCTCACGCGGGGAAAACAGGCCAGCGGCGGCACGGACGGCGACGGGAACTGGCTCATCCCCGCTCACGCGGGGAAAAACATCTCGACGGTGACGGGCGGCATCCAGTCGGCCGGCTCATCCCCGCTCACGCGGGGAAAACGCATGGACCGCAGCTTGGTGATCCTGAGCCGCCGGCTCATCCCCGCTCACGCGGGGAAAACCTTGTCCGCCACGTCGAGCCAGTGCGTGGACTGGGCTCATCCCCGCTCACGCGGGGAAAACGGGCATCCCGAGCGCCGCGTGATCTGGAAGGTGGGCTCATCCCCGCTCACGCGGGGAAAACACGCCAAGGCCCTGACCGGCGTCATCCTTGACGGGCTCATCCCCGCTCACGCGGGGAAAACGTCCCCGAGACCAACCAGACAACCGAACAGGCGGGCTCATCCCCGCTCACGCGGGGAAAACACGTCCGCGCCCTTGAACGGGAACTGGCACGGGGGCTCATCCCCGCTCACGCGGGGAAAACGGAGGTGTACTGATGAGCGCCGACGGCACCGTGGGCTCATCCCCGCTCACGCGGGGAAAACGGGCCGCGAGCGCCGCGCAGGATCGCGTCCAGGGGCTCATCCCCGCTCACGCGGGGAAAACACCATGGTGGCATCTCCACTGGAGGGGGTGCCGGGCTCATCCCCGCTCACGCGGGGAAAACGAGGCGCTGGCGGCTAGTGACGCGACCGACAAGGGCTCATCCCCGCTCACGCGGGGAAAACGTCGGCCAGCTGGTTCCAGTTCTCAGTGGTCAGGGCTCATCCCCGCTCACGCGGGGAAAACCAAGACTAATGCTGATCTCGCGTTCATGGCGGGGGCTCATCCCCGCTCACGCGGGGAAAACGTGGTCCTCCAGGAAGGTGGCGAGGCCGATCAGGGCTCATCCCCGCTCACGCGGGGAAAACCGCCATGATGGCCAACCTCCCCGGCTCGGGCATGGCTCATCCCCGCTCACGCGGGGAAAACGGATCGGGCGCGACGGTGGGTCGCGGCGCACAGGGCTCATCCCCGCTCACGCGGGGAAAACTCCCCGCTTCATCTCACGCCCTCCGAGATTCAGGGCTCATCCCCGCTCACGCGGGGAAAACCTCCGATGGAGAAACCGAGCTTGTTACCGAGGAGGCTCATCCCCGCTCACGCGGGGAAAACCCTCAGCTCGGTCGGCGAGAGCACCGGGCGCGAGGCTCATCCCCGCTCACGCGGGGAAAACCGAGACCGACGCGGGCATCGAGATCGAAGCGCGGGCTCATCCCCGCTCACGCGGGGAAAACTTCCTGTTCTCCTTCTCCCGAGAAACCGCTAGCGGCTCATCCCCGCTCACGCGGGGAAAACCCTGTTCGACGTGTCCACCGGCAAGCAGCGCCGGGCTCATCCCCGCTCACGCGGGGAAAACGCCTGGTCGGCACACTCTCTCAGGAACGTGTCGGGCTCATCCCCGCTCACGCGGGGAAAACATCAGACCGATCGGGTTCGCGTCCATAGCCGCGGGCTCATCCCCGCTCACGCGGGGAAAACGCCATGCAGAAGGGCGAGATCACCGCCCAGGAAGGCTCATCCCCGCTCACGCGGGGAAAACCGCGTGTACGACATGGCAAGGCCGTCGCTGAGGGCTCATCCCCGCTCACGCGGGGAAAACGGGATGTAGGAGGAGTGCGCGCGGGCGGCGGCGGGCTCATCCCCGCTCACGCGGGGAAAACTTCCTCATCGTGGAAGTGGCCGAAAAGCTGGACGGCTCATCCCCGCTCACGCGGGGAAAACCCTGCTCGGGCTGGTATCCGCTGTCGATCAGCGGGCTCATCCCCGCTCACGCGGGGAAAACGAGTAGCCCCACCAGCGCCAACGGTTAGTCCAGGGCTCATCCCCGCTCACGCGGGGAAAACCGGACACGCAGACCGCCCGCGACGCCTATCAGCGGCTCATCCCCGCTCACGCGGGGAAAACCTGTAACGGGTTTGTGGGCTGGAATCGGTCGAGGCTCATCCCCGCTCACGCGGGGAAAACTCCTTTATGCCCGCCCACATGGCGTCGATGAAGGGCTCATCCCCGCTCACGCGGGGAAAACAGCTTGCCGAGGCCGCTGGCAACCTGAACGCGGGGCTCATCCCCGCTCACGCGGGGAAAACACGGGTGGGCAGCTGAGCGGCAGGCGGTGCGTGGGCTCATCCCCGCTCACGCGGGGAAAACAATACCAGCCGAATCAGTCTTACAGCGCGAAGGGGCTCATCCCCGCTCACGCGGGGAAAACCGCGCGGCGCTCGACCCCGCGCATATTGGCGCGGGCTCATCCCCGCTCACGCGGGGAAAACCCGTAGCGGTAGACGCTGAACTGTCGAGACAGGGGCTCATCCCCGCTCACGCGGGGAAAACGTCCTCCCTGGCTACACGCCGGGCCGCGACGTGGGCTCATCCCCGCTCACGCGGGGAAAACACTTCCTGACCTGCGCTTTTATCGCGCAGATCGATCAGATCTTGGAAAGCCTTGAGCTTTGCGCCTTTTCTGAAAGTTACTCATCGCAGGACGTTTACGCAACTGACGCGCCGCGGGATCGGGTTCGGAGTATTGACCTCGGCCTTCGGAGTAGTAGGGGCGCATCATGAGCGTGAGTCCATCGAAGTCGACGGGCTTCCATGGATCTCCCCACGTCAGGAACTCGAGCCCCTGTTCGTTGCGCGCCCGGTAGACCATGACGGCACGCCCCGTCTTCATGTTCTCGGTGACGATATCCCACAGGCGCTCACGGACCCGCGCGGACAACGTCCCTACGAATACTCCCGGCGAGATTTCCATCAACCACCGAGTCACGTGCCCTCGCAACCCCTCGGGCACGGCAGACAGAACGAGGACGATCACCAGGACCCACCCTCCTCATACGCCACGCCCGCGGCAACTGTGCCCTCGCGGTCATCCCACAGTCGCAAGTCGTCGACGATCAGGTCCTCGTCCTCAACGTCCAAGGCTCCCGACACCGACAGCAGCGCCTTGATGTCCGCAACACACCGCTCGAGCAAATGAAATTCCCGAACAGCATCGCGGACAGCCTTACGAGCGGCACTGCCCACGGCCTCGTCAGTCGGAGAAGCCGCAACATCAAAAGCGATCGGAATCGTGAGGTCGGCCTTGTACAAGTCCGCAATGTCGTACACAAATGATCGATAGTTCCCGTTGTGCACGAACCCCAGCCCGGGGCTACATCCCAGCGCGACGATGACCGCGTGGACGATCCCGTAAATCGCCGAATTCGCGGCCGACAGCGCCTGATTCACAACCGAGCCGTCCTCATAGTTCTCAGGATCGTACTCGCGTCGGTCCCAGGGCACCCCCGTGCGCTGCGAGTGCTCACGATACAAGCGACGCACCCGAGCACCCTCGCGCCCCCTCAACTGCTGAAGACTCAGCTTCGACACATCCTCACCGGCGAAACGCATCAAGTACATGTTGCGCGCAACAGTCAGTCGCATCGACGGATCACTCACCGCGCGAGCCTGTGCCTCCAACAACCTCGAGGAACGCGAGGGCGGTGAGCCGTGCGCGTAGTAGCGCACCCCGTTCTCGCCAACCCACACGATGGTCGACCCGCTCTCCGAGAGTACAGACACCGCCGAGTGAGTGATCCGAACCCCGGGTCCCAGCAGCAGCACCGACAGCGCCGCCGCTGGGACGTGGGCGATTCCATGACCATCAGCCACAGTGATCGCGTTCGAGTCACGATTGATCGTGCACCGCTCGACGTAGAGGAACGTCAACCGGTCCCGAACTCGCACCAGGTCTTTCGGATCTGGGGGCTTCGCCCCGGGGATCGGTCTCATGGCCGAGCCAAGGTCATCAAACCGCAGCCGTAGGCTTTCCCTCGGCCGATTCCGTGAGTGAGGGCTCGGCGTAGGGCCTCGGGATCCGTCACCTCAAGGACACCCTCGAAGGTAGCCACCCCGAGGGTCACGCGACGCTCCCCGCGCTTAAACTCAGCGATACTGCGTTCAACGCCGTTGATCAGCAGATTCGCACCGTCGACACGTTGCCCGTCGCTGTCCTCGAGAACCGGCAGGTCACCACCAAGCTCAGCGGAGGTGAGCACCCTGAACCCGCATTTCTCAGCGCGTTCGAGGACCCACTGCGTCTGCTGATCCTGCGTGACGTGTGCGAGAACCTTCTTGCGTCCCCGCGCATTGACCTGACTACCCTCCCGGAACGTCGGATTGACGCAGAGGCGGAAACCCCACCGCTGCCCGGCCGACAGCCCGTCAAGGAAGGTACTCATGTCGCGGATGACAACCCCGCCCTCGGTCGCGTAACCGGCCTCCTCGACGATATGCGAGGGATCCGGAGCAACCGGGCTCGAAATGTAGAGCACGCACGAGGGGCTCCCCTGACGAGGGCCAGCTCCTCGAACGGCCGGCGGACGGTCCAAGCGCCAGAGAACCCGCGGAGCGCCGGGATCATCCAGCACGCCCGGAGGGAAGCAATTCAGCACAGCCGCGTGCAGCATCTGTCGGCTGCGCATGAGCTGCTTCGCCCCACGACGGTGCGGGTTGAGGTAGATGCGTGTCAGATACATCAGAGCACCTCCATCGGATCATGCACGAGGCCGGGACTGGCCTGCGGTTTCGTCTCCACGTACTGCGGATTCTCCAGGTCGATATATGTCTCCCTCGACGGTACGCAGGGTGTACTTGCGATTCTCCGAGTCGAAACTGATCGGCATGTCCTGAAGCGTCTGCTGGGAGGTTTTCTCCACCTGAGGCGGAATAATTCCCAGATCCGCAACGACTCGCGTCCGAACGTAATGATCGTGACGCTGCTTCTTCTGGTAGTACGCCGAGGCCATCCATGGAGTTTCGCGCACCGCATCCCACGCGCTGCCCTCGCGAACAGCGAGGCGCAACGGCAGGGTCGGAGGGCACGAGCGGCGGCCGAGGTAGAGAGGAAACACCGGGCGAACAATTGCCTGCGCGAGTGCATCAATCATGTCGTCAGGCCCCTCGATGAAAGCTCCGAACGCAGCATCCGCCCGGTAGAAACGGTGAGAGAGAGGCATCGACGTATCACCCCTATGCGCCGTGTGGAAGTCGTGGAGCAACTGCCCCGGTTGATCAACCCGGACGGCGACGCTCAGCTCAGCCAGGTCCTCGATGGGATCACTGCGTCTGCGCCCCTGTGCCGCACCGAGCAGACCGACCAGCGCACTTTTCGTGGGAAAGCCTCCGTCGACCTGCGCGTGAATCGGCTGTCCACGCCCCACGATTGCATGGGACCCGCCAGCCTCAAGACGAGCACCGCACTCATCGCGTGCCTCGCACCGCTTCCGCTGCGGTTTCGCCGAGGGACGCCAGGCGCACCTGCTTGCCGAGCTCCGAGAAGCTCTCGCCACGAGGCGTGGTCCACGACACGAGAGACTCGACGGCCTCCAGACCAGTCAACTCGCGGAGTCGTGCCTCGAACTCCACGAAGCGCTTAATGGCGGGTTCTGCGAAGCCGCGCTGCCCCGCGACGATCGGCTCCTCGAAAGCGCCACTCATATTGATCGGCTGGTCATCACGAACCTGAACCAGAACGGCATCCGGCAGCGTGCGGTTCGCGAAAGTCGTCACCTTTCCAGTCGGCATCGAGCGGACGAAGCTATCCACGAAGAGTTCGACGGCGCGATCCGCAACGGCATCGTCACCCAGGTTTTCACGCAGCAGGTCGACGTTGATCGTCGCGTAGCGGTACACCGTCGCGGACGCGAACTCGATCGTGCCGATCATTCCCGCACCCTCGTCGGCCTCGTCGTTGCGCTTCTTCTCGTCATCAACGGCCGTGTAGTAGTCGTACTCGTGCTCGACCGCACCGACACCAATTGCGTGGGCGACCTGGCATGCGGCATCGACGTTCAGCGCATTCGGTTCGGCGACCATGCGACCGAACAGAGCGATATCGATCGAGTGATCCGTATCCACGAGGCTACGCGGCTTCAATTCCTTGAATGCTGCCGCGGGATCATCCTCGTGAGCGACCGAAATCAGTGCGTCCGCAACATGTTCGATCTGCTTGGCCGACAGGAAAACGAGGAATCCAGATTCCTTCAACTCCTTGTCACTCTTATTCCCACGCGGCTCAGCGAGCTTGAAACCGATGGCCTTCAGACCCATCTCGGCGAGCTTGATCGATTCGGCCTCCAGGTCGGGACGCTTCTCGGTGATCGTTCGTGCGACCAGCTCGACGATCTTCTTCGTACGCACACCGTAATTTCCATCGGCAATCTTGCCCTCAAAGTCCTGACGCGTCGCACGCTTGATGGCCTGCGACGAAATGCGCATACGCTGGACTCCACCGAAGGTCGCACTCTTGGGTGCGCCGGTGTCGTCCCTGTTCGGGTTCGAGGGAGGGAGGGTCTGCAGGACGTGGATATCAACGAAGACGGACATTGTCTTTCCTTTCACAAATGAAGCGGTTGATGGTGGTGCCCGACGTCACTCGTCGGAGTCGGTTTCGGTCTGGATGGTTTCAGCGGGACGAGCGAACTGCCGCCCCCAGTTGCGCATGACGGACGTGCGGTGACGCGGATCCTGCCACGTGAAGAGGTCGGCTGCCAGCTGCGCGTAATCGCAGGGAATCTCGGCGGCTTCGAGCTGAGAGATAAGCGAACGCAGATGCACGAGAAGCCCCTCAAACGTGGGGGCTTGAACGGCCGCGGAAAAACGCCGATAGATCGGAGTCTCCTCAGCCCGCTTGTCACCGCTCTGCCCCTCGGCCACGACTCGGACCGCGGACGCGAAACTGCGCGGACGGTCCGACGTGTCGTGCATGGGTCTCGTGTTCGATCCCTGGTGGAGGGCCCAGAGAGTGAGCGCCCCGTGGACGGCCTTCTCACCTCGGGTCGGCTCGTCGCCCAGATAGCCTGGGCGATCATCGAGCGTCAGGTCCCACAGCTCGGGCACCGACCCCGCCTCCCGCGAAAGAGCTCCGCGCAGCTGCGCGCGAAGGACACGAGCCGAAGGAGTCTCCTTCCAGAGCCGATTCACGATCAAGCCGCCGACGCGTCCGTACACTGCGCGCCGTGTCGACAAACCTTTCGCAGCGCCATCCGGAGGGGTCCCCGGAGCAGCATCATTGCTGGTCATTTCGTTCCTTCCTGATTGGTGTTCCGTACCGGGAGACGCTTGTTGAGCGCCGACCGGAAGTAGTTTTCAGCGATACCGACGTTCATGTATCCCCTGCCGGTATCCCGACCGATGATTGCCGACGACGAGGTGCCCCTGACGAGTTCGGTCTGAATATCCGTAGCGTGCTGACGCAACGTACACTCCCACCGACGCCCGATATCCCGCCCGCTTTCGTGCCCATCGACCTGGGTCAGCCAGGACCGGAAATCGTTGTCGACAGCGGAGAAGAAGAGCTCCTTAGCGCGATCTCGAGCCCCATCGCCGGCACCGTCTCCGCTCTCACCAGCTGCGCGTGCGAGGTTTGCCGCAAGAGTTCCAACATCCCTGGCAACCTCTTCTGTCAGGCGAACTTGCCGGTCTATCTCGGCGGACAGATCCTCACGTTCGACTCGCATAACGGCAACTGACAACGTCAGCTCGTCCGAGTAGATATCCTCGAACGTCGATTCCTGCGGACCGTAGGTGACACCAACAGCCTGAATCCGCATTACCTTGGGATAGCTGGTCTGGATCGAGGCATTGTCGAGTTGGTAGTGGAAGGACAGCGTCGCGGAGGGGGAGGAACTCCCGCTTGGGCTGCTTGTCCACGCCCTGCACGGTTGTCACGGTGGGCAGGGTGCCGGGGAGGTTGCGCCAGAGCGCGCGGCCCGCCTCGAATTTACGAGGCATGTAGACGTCGGTCTTGAACTTCTTAGATTGCGGGGTTGAGTACCTCCACAGGCTCTGAGGCTCATAGAGACGCATCTCCTGCGGGGCAAGCTTGTCGCCCTGCGCCAAGACGACGCCCGTCACGCCGGACGAGTCGCCAACCAGCCTGATGCGACGGGAGTGCCAGGTGAGAAGCCGAGGAATGCTCAGCTCCTTGGGAGTGCCCGCGGGGTCGAGGAGAGAGTAGTCACCACGAACCGAGCTTTCCGGTTCGGAAGCCTCCCAGCTGCACACTCCCCATTCGGTCGAACTATCAACGCCGCGCAACGCGGCCGTGGACGCGGGGATCAGGTTCAGGACGAGCGTCTCGTCAAGGTCCTGGCCCTTGAGCCAGACGAGCCCGAGGTGTCCGCACCAAGCCGGGCCAATGGGATAGCCTTTCCGCCCTTGACCTGGGAATCACCGACTGCTCCTGAACGGATGCCCGAGGGGTCGTACGCCTGCGCGTGCACCAACCAGCGTGCAGCCTCCGAGGCAGGAATGCAGGCCAGTGCGCGGCCGTGACGGGTCGTGAAAAACTGCTCGCCGTTAGGAACATCAGCAATCAGTTTCTCCAGTCCAGACACAGCATCCTTCGCGGTACGCAAATCCGCCACCTGCATGAAGGGGAAGCGGCCTCCGAACAGGTAGAAACGATCCCGCCACCGTTCGAGGTACTCGATCATCTGCTCCGTTGGAGCTCCGTCCTCCCACTGCCTGGCCCAGTCGCGAGCATCGCGTGGAGTGGCGACGCGATACGCGATTGCCAGGATCAATCGCTGAATTGCGATGCTCTGCGTGGGTAGCTCGCACGCTAGGTCCGCGATGTCGGTCGTGCGCCGCAGTAGCTCTAGCAGGCCGACATCGGTGATGGTCCCATCGATGAGCCGTACGGGTATCCACGGCTCGTCGAGTAGGTTGTACTCAGGGTTCTTCATTGACCCTGCACCTCCATTCCTCTTTCTGTGGAGTATGTGAATGTGTGTCCGCACAGGTCGCGCGTGAGGCGCTCCCCGTCGGGAGTTTTGTACATCGCGAGGATCAGTTCTCCTGCCAGGAACGGGTGCTCGCGACACGCCCATTCCGTCGTGATGGGATCATCCCAGATGGCACCTGCAACTGCGTCCACCGCCTCGTCGATGCTCTGCCCGCGAGCGCGCAACGCCCACGGCGGCAGGGAGATGCTCCACGAGCAGATGTCGGCGATACGCCCTCGGGCGTTGTATTCACCGACTGCGAGAGGCGTGTCGTCTTCTGGCGCCCCGCTGATAGGGGGGAGCCACTGGTACGTTGCCCAGCTCGGGGTCGAGGGCGACGATGAGGACGGGGATCTGGTCTTCTCCGTCGCGCACGGCAGCGCGGGCCGCTGCGACTCCCGGCCCCTTTGATTCGTCACCGGTCGCGGCATTGCCGAGGAATTTCTCTTCGAGTTCGAGGGCCTGCCACGAGGGCGTATTTGCTTCGCCGAGGCACCAGGTTGTCGCTTCGCTTGTGCTTGGGCGCGTGCTTTGTTTCGCTCTTCCAACGCGGCGTCGAGGGCCTCGTGCCACTGCGCGGGACCGACCGGCACATCATCGGCATACGCAAGAGTCGTCAATTCCGCGTAGTCCAGCGGTTCACGGACGAGTATTTCGCCGCGATCAGCGATAATCCCCAGGGTCCGCAGGACGGAGTAGCGCGCGTACACGTAGTCGGTACCGCGAGAATACGCCCACGGAACGGCGTTCGTATCTTCAACGATCACGAGGCACCTTGCGTCATGAAGACCGCTCGGCCGCCCGTCTCTCTCGTGCCGATGGAGCCGCCCGATACGCTGCAGCACGAGGTCCATGGGCGCGGGGTCTGTGAGCATGAGGTCGAAGTCGACGTCGAGGCTTTGCTCGATCACCTGGGTTGCGACGACGACGTGTCTGAAGGGGCGCTGCTGACTTTCTTTCCCGAAAAGTTCGAGCATCCGGCGATCACGGGCGGCACGTTCGGCGGCCAGGAAACGCGAGTGCAGCAGAGTCGACTGCTCACGGCCAAAAACGGATCTCACGGCCTCGTATGTTTCCTGGGCCTCGCGGACCGTATTGCGGATGACGACGGCGCACCCACCGTCGGCGAGCTCGCGGTCCAGAAGCTCCGCGATCTCCTGCGGAGAGCCGAGCAAGGTCGGGATGATCCGCTTGGGGACCTCAGCCTCGCCGGCAATTTCATGGACGCGCACACCCGTGGCGGACACCGTCGAAATTGCCGGATAGCCGATCATTCCATCGACGGACTCAGCGCTCAGACCCGATGACCCACGACCTCGGCGATAGGCGCTCAGGAGAGCGAGACGTCGCGCGGGCGGCAGTGTCGCCGACAGCAGCACAACGGGGATCCCGTACATACCAAGCCACGTGAGCGCGGCCTCCAGGTACGTCTCCATGTATTCGTCGGCGGCGTGCACCTCGTCGATGACGACGACCTTGCCCATGAGCCCGAGGTGACGCACCAGCACGTGGCGCGACTTCAGGGCAGCGAGCAGCACCTGGTCGATTGTGCCGACCACAACCGGCGACAGGGTCGATCGCCAGCGCTGGCCCATCCACCGGCTCGCGTGAAGGCCGAGGTCCTCCTCGTCGTCATGCACTTCAAGGGGGCTCTTACCGCGTTCGAGAAGCTTGACAAAGGACTCGTTGAGGCTGTTTTTCCCGTGCGCGAGCTGGATGCCGAGCTTCTGCGGTTCATCGCCCAGAATGCTTGTGAGCCACGCGGTGACGCGCTCGAACATCGCGTTGGTCGTGGCCTGAGTGGGCAACGCGACAAACACTCCCTGGAGCCCCCGAGCGCGCATCAGCACCTCTGCGGCCGCGAAGGCCAGCTCGGTCTTCCCGGACCCCGGCGGCGCCTCGACGATCATGAGGTCCGGGTCCTCGCGCGTCGCAATCTCGACGGCGGCGCGCTGCGCCTCGGTCGGACGGTACGAGGCCGGCCACCCAAAACGGTGACGGTAGAAGTCTGCGACCTCATCGGTCGGCGCTGCGGGAATGCACAGGGGGGCCGGGAAGCCTGCTCGCTTCCATGCACGCCGGACACGATCGTGCTGCTGGTCTGCGGTGAGCTCGGGGTACCCCTCGATCGACAGCTTTCCAGCCTCGTCGACCGGTCGGGGCCGAAGCGGGAAGTAATCCTCGTTGGAAGCGAGCCAGTCCGCGATCACGAGGGCCGAGGCATAGGCGGAGGCCACCGCAACGGGCAGCTCCGGCAGGGCGGTTCCAGGCGCGATGAGCGGGAAACCGCTACGCGCCGCCATCCACCGAAGCATTTCCGAGCGCGCCTGACCCCAACGGGGATCATCCTCGCGCGACCCTTCCTGTGTCCTGTACTGCTGTCGTGCGACGTACACGGCACCCGCGTCCGGGTATCGACCATGGTGGACACCGACGAGAATGGCCCACTGGAGAGCACGGGATCCATCACCGCCACCCGCAGCTATTTCTTCCTGTAGCGCGAACTGACTGACGAGGCCATGGGGAAGGAACGCACGTTCAGCGTAATCGGCTTTGCGCATGACGACCAGCCCCTCGCTGCGGATCAGCTGAGCCAGATCTTGACGCTGACACGCGAACTGAGGACTCACTTTACCCGCGTCGTGCACCCCTGCGAGGAACACAAACGAGGCCCGTGCCTTGGCGCGATCTCCTCCCCAGACCGAGGCCATGAGCCTGCGATGATGCTCGCTCAGGTAGTCGTCGAAGAGGAGCCCCGCAACGTCAGCGGCATCCATCAGGTGCTGGACGACGGACAGCCAGCTGCCGGAGTCTCCACTCTTCGCCCAGAAGCTCCTGGCCAATGCGGAGAGATCAGCAGCGCTGAGGCCGGGCTGGGCGGCAGGGAAAACCGGGGGTTCCGCAGTTGCTGGCGTCGTCAGCGAAACTCTCTGCTTGTCTTTTCGGGCCATTTCCTCTTCCTTGAGTCGAAACCATCCTCCGAGTACGGCATGCGCGCTAGCATGAGCTCATGCGGTTACTCTGAAAATGTTGAGCCCGACAGCACCAGCGGAGCTGTCATCACCCCCTCGGAGGTGATGGAGTAACCATAACAGAAGAATTTGGCTTATGCAATACACGTTCCCAATATTGCATGCAAGATGCCATTCACCCGCCCTCAGAGAGAGAAAAATCCCCGCTTTCGCGGGGAATACGTCCTCCTGATGCACTACACGGGATCATCCCCTGCCGGGGAACACCGCGACCGGGGTCGCGTCGAGCGCTCGCAGGACCTCACAAACGTATCACCCCACCGACTCCCGCGTGCCATGGCGACACAAGTGGCACGATCCTGAAACAATGGGGGCATGTCGAATGACCCGCGTGAAAACCTGCACGGTTCGGATGGCCAGGAGCTGGCCGACGTGACGGCCGCCGCCGAGCACCTGGCCGTCTCGCAGACGCCCGCCCAGTCGATGGCGGACGCGCTCGCCGAGATGTCCACCCCGTCGTTTGAGGAGACGCTCAGCGCCCTCGACGAGGCCGGCGCACCCTCCGCACAGGAAGCAGCAGCCACGCTCACCGAGGACGGCGCACTGGACCCGCCGGAAACCCTCGTCTCCGACGGCCCCCTCATCACGCCCGCCAACAGCCCGGCAACGAACACCAACACCGGCCACGACCTCGTCGTCGCCGCACCCGTGCACCTGCCGCCCGCCGAGCCGCGCCCCTGGTACCGCTCGCGTCGTTCCTTCTCGGCGAAGGGCCGCGGCGGCCGCGTCCAGGTCGCCGGCCTGGGCATCACGTACACGGACCACGTCACGGGCGCGGTCCTCCTGGCAAACATCGACTTGGGCTTCCGCGCGCGCTCGCTGAGCGCGATCCTGGATCCGACGGGCCGCCGCGCCCGCGCCCTCTTCCTGATCCTCGCGGGCCTCGAGGAGCCGCAGGCGGGCCGCATCGTCGCCGCGCCCTCGCGCTCGTTGGCGGCGCGCCTCGCGGGCCGCATCGGCTCGGTCGCGCTGATCCGCGCCGACTCCCCACTCGATGAGTCCCTGACGATCCGCCAGAACATCCTCGCGCCCCTGTCCGCGACGGGTTCCGTCGCCGACTGGGATAACCTCGTGGGCGCCCTGCAGATCACGGGCCTCGCCCAGCGCGTCGAACTCCACCCCTCCGAGCTCTCCGAGTGGGAGCGCTTCAAAGCCCCTCATCGCCCGCGCGATCGTGTCCGGCGCGGAGGTCTTCCTCGTCGAAGACCCGACCTCCCTGCCCCCCGCCACCCTGCACGGAACTCGGCCCCCTCCTGCGCGCCCTCGCGGACGCGGGCTGCGCGGTCGTCCTCGCGACCCCGAACCCCGAGGTCGCCGCCGCCACCGACCGCGCGATCCTGCTGACGAACGGCCGCGTTGCCCTCGACGCGCCCGGCCCCTCCGTCGCGCTCATCAACGCCTCCTGGAGGCCAACCCCGAGGACCCGAAGGCCCTCCTCGGCCCGATCCCCTCGGCGCTACCCTCCTCCTTCGACGAGGTCATCTCCCCACCGGGTCCTCTTCGGCCCCCGCGTGGCACCCGCTGGGCACCGACGAGGCCGGGGCACAGAGCGCGAACGCGCAGCAGGCATCCGCACCCGAGGAAGTCCCCACGACGGGGACGGCCGACCAGCCGAGGCGGCCCTCGACGCGGCAACCACCCGCGTGGAGACCGCGCCCGCCCAGGCAAGCCAGGCAACGCAGGTTCCCCAGGCCTCGCCCGAGCCCCGCACCGAGACCGCGATGCGTGGCATTCCCCGTCGTCGACACCGAGGACCCGGCCATGGCCGAGCCCGAGGTCTCCGACCTGGTCGTGCGCGCCCGCAAGATCCTCTCCGATCTGCCCGGTTCGATCGCTCCCGCAGGAGTAACGGACCGGTCACTGCGAGCCGACCTCCTTCATGAGAGACTAGGCGTATCAGGGCGAGGCACCGCCTCGCTCACCCGCACGCGCAGGAGCACCCATGACTCAGCCCACCCCCAGCCCGGGCAGTACCCGCCGCCGCCCGTCAACACCGCGCAGGCCGCAGGCGAGGCCCGCCCCAGCATCGGCGCCCTCTTCGCGTCCGTGACCAACCAGATCTCCGGGATCATTCGCGGCGAGATCGAGCTCAACAAGGTGAAGCTGCGCACCTTCGCAGCCAAGAGTGGTAAGGGCGTCGCCCTCCTGTGGTCGCCGCGGTCTTCGCGCTCTACCTGCTTGGCTGGGCGCTGCACACCGCCGAGATCGCGCTCGCGCTCGTCCTGCCCGCGTGGGCGGCGTCGCTCATCATCGTCGGCGTCCTCCTCCTGATCGTCCTGATCCTCGCCCTCGTCGGCGCCCGCTCCCTCAAGAGCGCGCAGGCGCACCGCCCGGACCCTGCCGCGTCGGTCGCCGCCACCAAGGAAGCCATCGAGAAGGGACTGGGCAAGTGAGCACCAACCTCGATCCGCGCAGCGTGACCGTCGGCGAGTCCGCGCCCGCGTTCCCCTCCTCTGAGCCCCGCACGGAGGCCCAGATCGCGGCCGACCTCGAGCGCCAGCGCGCCGAACTGGCCGCCACGATCGACCAGCTGTACGCACGCGTCCAGCCCGCGGCCCTCGCCCAGGAGGCAAAGGACGAGGCCAGCGCCCGCTTTGCGTCCTTCAAGGAGTCCGCGTCGCTGACCCTGCAGGACGCGGCCGGCGGCAACGCCGAGGCCCTCAAGAAGGTCGGCATCGTCGCCCTGTCCGCGATCGGCACCATCGGCGTGATCGTCCTGCTGGCGACCCGCTCATCGCGTCGTTCGCGTCGCGAGGCCCGCCGCGCAGCCCGCGAGGCCGCCGCGCACACGCTCGCTGCCCTCAAGTCCGACGTGACCGAGGCGCTGTAAGCACCAACTGACGCGAACCGGCGTAACTCCGACCACACCGGTCGTGGGTTGCGCCGGTTACATTTCCCCGTTTTCGTGGGCTTTCGCGGGCCGAGTGCCGCTCAGCTGAGCGCGCAAAACACGATCCAAGGTGAGGTCAAGGCCCGTCATTAGCTATGATGGTCCCACGAAACATTTTGAACACCCAGGGAACCGCTTCACGCGGACCCGAACGACGCGGAGGGGGTCGACGCCATGGGGCGCGGCCGTCAAAAGGCTAAGCAGATGAAAGTCGCTCGGAAGCTGAAGTATTTCAGCCCCGACACCGACCTAAACGCACTTCAGCGAGAGCTGGCGGATGAGGACTCGTACCTGGCACACGTGCCGGCGGACGAGCCCGAAGAGGACGATGCTATCGACGACGACCTCTACTCGAAATACGCCGACTTCGCCGAGATTCCCGCAGAAGACGACGACATCGATCCGAAGCAGCTCGATGAGTCCTTCTGGACGGGTGGATCCTCCACCAAGTAACGGCTCAGCCACACGGCGGACCTGAAACCGGTCCGCCGCTTTGGCGTACCCGCAACACGTTTTCTGACGCGCACACACACGATGAGGGGTCGAGGCCCGCAGGCCTCGACCCCTCTCACGCACTCGGAGCAGGCATGCAGCTCAACGCCACTCAGCCCCGCTCAGGTCCGCCCAGTTCAGCCGACGCGGTACTCGCCGTGCAGCAGCACGGCACCTGCCTGGACGCCCTTCGTGCCGGAGATGAGGCGCACGCCGGAGGAGTCAGCGCTCAGGTCGGAGACCGACCCGAAACCGCCCACCGTGCCGTCGGCGCCGGCCGAGGTGACGGAGCCCAGGACCCACGCGGCCACCCCGGCCTCGTTGATCGCGGACAGAACCTCGGAGGCCACGGAGGCCGAGACGACGGCGACCATGCCGACGCCCAGGTTCAGGGAGTCCTCCATGCCCACCCAGGTGACGTCGCCGCCGCGGCGCACCCAGTCGAACACGGCGGGGATGGTCCACGTGGAGCGGTCGACGGTCGCCACCGCGCCGACGGGCAGGACGCGCGACAGGTTCGCGGCCAGGCCGCCGCCGGTCACGTGCGAGTAGGCGTGAATCCCGCCGACGCCGAAGCGCTCGACCAGGTCGAGGCACAGGCGCGTGTACAGGCGGGTGGGCTCGAGGAGCTCCTCGCCGAGGGTACGGCCGAACTCGGCCACGTGGGACTCCAGCGACGCGCCCACGCGGGACACGACCGAGCGCACGAGCGAGTAGCCGTTGGAGTGCAGGCCCGAAGACGCCATGGCAATGACGACGTCGCCGTCGGTCACGCGCTCGGGGCCCAGCAGCTTGGAGGCGTCCACGACGCCGGTCGCGGCGCCCGCGATGTCGTAGTCGTCGGGTTCCATGACGCCCGGGTGCTCGGCGGTCTCGCCGCCGATGAGGGGCGTGCCCGTGGCCTCGCAGGCGCGCGCGATGCCGGTGACGATGGAGGCGATGCGCTCGGGGACGACGTGCCCGCAGGCGATGTAGTCGGTCATGAGGACAGGGCGCGCGCCGATCACGACGATGTCATCGACGACCATGCCGACCAGGTCCTGGCCGATCGTGTCGTGCACGTCCATGGCCTGCGCGATCGCGATCTTCGTACCCACGCCGTCCGTGGAGGTCGCGAGCAGCGGCTTCTCCATGCCCAGCAGCGCAGACGCGTCGACCATGCCGGCGAATCCGCCGGTCGCGCCCAGGACGGTGGAGTCGTGGGTGGCGGCGACGGCGCTCTTCATCAGTTCGACGGCGCGGTCGCCCGCAGCGGTGTCGACGCCAGCGGTCGCGTAGTCCAGGGGGGTGTCGGTCATGGGTGGTGCCTTTCGCAGGTGGCGCTCGACGAGGCCGTGTCGGGTGGTCGGGTTGAGAACAACGCCCGCGGTGCTGGTGCGTCGCGGGCGTAGGGGTTAGCAGGGGGTAGCGTCGGGGGTTCCGGGCACGGGCGTGCCGGCCGGGATCGTCTCCGGGTATTCGCCGGTGAAGCAGCCGAGGCACAGGGACGTGCCCTGTCCGGTGGCCGCGACCATGCCGTCGATCGACAGGTACGCCAGGGAGTCGGCACCGATCGAGTCGCGAACCTGCTCGACGCTCATGGACGAGGCGATGAGCTCGGCGCGCGTCGGGAAATCGATACCGAAGAAGCACGGCCACACCACCGGCGGGGACGAAATGCGCACGTGCACCTCGGCGGCCCCGGCCTCGCGCAGCATCTTGACCAGCGCGCGCTGCGTGTTACCGCGCACAATCGAGTCGTCGATGACGACCAGGCGCTTGCCTTCGATGACCTCGCGCAGGGGGTTGAGCTTGAGGCGGATGCCCAGCTGGCGCAGGGACTGCGTGGGCTGGATGAAGGTGCGGCCCACGTACGCGTTCTTGACCAGGCCCTGGGCGAAGGGAATCCCGGACTCCTGCGCGTAGCCGATCGCGGCGGGCGTGCCCGGAGTCGGGCGTGGGATCACCAGGTCCGCCTCGATGGGGTTTTCGCGCGCGAGGGCGGCACCCATCTCGTGGCGCGCGGCGACGATGCGGCGCCCACCGATCGTCGTGTCGGGGCGCGCCAGGTAGACGTACTCGAAGACGCAGGTGTTCGCGCGGCGCACGGCGAAGCGGCGCGAGTGCACGCCCGACGCGTCGATCGAGATGAGCTCGCCGGGCTCGACCTCGCGCACGAAGGTCGCGCCACACAGGTCCAGGGCGGCGGTCTCGGAGGCAACGACCCACCCGGAGGCGAGGCGTCCGAGCACGAGCGGGCGGTAGCCGTGCGGGTCGCGCGCCGCGTACAGCGTGTGCTCGTCCATGAAGACCAGGGAGAAGGCGCCCTTGATGCGCGGCAGGACCTTCAGGGCGGCGCCGACGAGGGGCGCGGGCTCAAGGTCGTCCATCGACGAGGCCGGGGCGGCCTCGTCCGCACCCGTGTGCCCGGGCGTCACGGACGGGGACGCGATGAAGGGGGTCGGCCCGGGGATGCGGTCGGCCATGCCCAGCAGCGCGGTCACGAGGGAGGTATCAGTGGATGCCCCGCGTTCGAAGTCCTCGCCGTCGTCGGCGATCTCGGAGGCCAGCTGACGCAGCTCGACCGTGTTGGTGAGGTTGCCGTTGTGGGCCAGGGCGAGGGTGCCCGTGGGGGTGGGGCCCAGCGTCGGCTGGGCGTTGCGCCACACGTCCGCGCCGGTCGTCGCGTAGCGGACGTGGCCGAGAGCGATGTGGCCGCGCAGGCCCTGGAGGGACTGCTCGGAGAACACTTGCGAGACGAGGCCCTGATCCTTGTACACGAGGATCTGTTTGCCATTCGACGTCGCAATACCGGCGCTCTGTTGGCCGCGGTGTTGCAGGGCATAGAGGGAGAAGTAGGTCAGGCGGGAAACGTCCTCGCCCGGGGCCCATACTCCGAAGACGCCGCAGTGATCGTGCGGGTGATCGTCTCCGAAGAGTTCCTGGTCGGACAGTGTCATGTCTGGCTGCGAGACGGGAAGCACGCTCTCACTCTCCCATACTTTTCCCCTCCTCGTGGCATATATCCACGTTGTGGCGGGCACACCCATTCCCCGTCAGACACAGCGTCCAGCGCGTAATTGCGCACGCTTTGCCAGGCAGAATCGGTCTCCTCATGGTCGAGATGCCACAATGGAGTGCAGCAATCTTGAGGAGGAAACGTGGCCAATCCGACGCTGAGCGCCATCATGTGGGGACTCGCCCTGCTGGTGAGCGCTGTGGCCGTCCTGTCGTTCGCGCGAGGCCTGACACACATGTGGCGCACGGTCTGCACGGGTACGCCCGACCCGGGGCGCCTGACCCCCGTGGGCAAGCGCCTCTGGGGCGTCATCTCCGCAGCCCTGACCCACCGTGAGTTCAAGGGACGCCCGTGGATCAAGGCCGCCCACTGGCTGGTCATGGTGTCCTTCCCGATCCTCTTCCTCACCCTGGTCACGGGCTACGCCCAGCTGCGCGTCCAGACCTTCACGCTGCCTCTCCTCGGACACTTCGCGCCGTGGGAGTGGCTCACCGAAGTCTTCGCGTGGGGCGGCCTGGCAGGCATCATTCTCCTGATGATCGTGCGCCAGCGAGCCGGGCGCGGCACCGCCGCCGAGGCGGCCCTGTCCAACGACGATCCCGACGCCGCAGCCGCCGCAGCCGACCCGGAGGGCACCCCGCCCTCGTCCCTGGCCAAGCCCCACCCGCGCGACTCCTCCCCGCGCGGCCTGGCCTCCCGCTTCCTGGGCTCGACCCGCTGGCAGGCGCTCTTCGTCGAGTGGGTCATCCTCATCGTGTGCGCATGCGTCGTGGCCCTGCGCGGCCTCGAATACGCGCTCTTCAGCGTGACCCCGGGCCTCGAAGCCCACGCGAGCATGCTGCACTTCCCGCTCACCGCCTGGCTCGGCGCGCTCTTCGCGGCCGCAGCCTCCTCCTCGGCCGCCTCGCTGGCGAACGCGATCGTGTTGGTCAGCGCCCTCAAGGTCCTCACCTCCATGACCTGGCTGACGGTCGTCGGCATCCAGACCGGCATGGGCGTCGCCTGGCACCGCTTCGTCGCGATCCTCAACCTGTACACACGTCGCAACGCGGATGGCACGAAGTCCCTGGGACCGGCCGACCACATGCTGATCGACGGCACGCCCGTCACCAGCGAGGACGACTTTGACGACGTCCCCGAGGATACGGTCCTCGGCGTGGGCACCATCGACGACTTCTCGTGGAAGGCCCGCCTGGACCTGTACGCCTGCACCGAGTGCGGCCGCTGCCAGGAGCTGTGCCCCGCGTGGAACACCCAGAAGCCCCTCTCCCCCAAGCTGCTCATCATGGGCCTGCGCGACCACATGGAGTCCTCCTCCAACGTGCAGATCGTCGAGCAGGAGGAGGGGCACCAGAAGCTGGGCGACGGCGAGGTCCTCCTCGACAAGGGCGTGCCGGCCTCGCCGCACTCCTTCGACTTGGTGTCCGCCCTGTCCCTGTCGGGCGCGACCGGCCCCGAGGGCGTCTCCGCGGTCACCGCTCCCCTGGTCCCCGAGGTCGTCTCCGAAGAGGTCCTGTGGGATTGCACGAACTGCGGTGCCTGCGTCGAGCAGTGCCCCGTCGACATCGAGCACATCGATCACATCCTCGACCTGCGCCGCCACCAGGTCCTCGCGGAGGGCGCGTTCCCCGCGAGCTGGGCCGCGCGTTCCGAGGCATGGAATCCAAGGCGAACCCCTACAACCAGCCCGCCCGCAAGCGCATGGACTGGGCGAAGAAGCTGGACTTCGACATCCCCGTCGTCGGCGAGGACATCGAGGACGCCTCCGAGGTTGACTACCTGTTCTGGGTGGGTTGCGCGGGCGCCTACGACGACACGGCGAAGAAGACCAGCGCCGCCGTCGCCGAGCTGCTGCACACGGCGGGCGTGTCCTTCGCGGTCCTCGGATCGGGCGAGTCCTGCACGGGCGACCCGGCCCGCCGCGCCGGCAACGAGGCGCTCTTCCAGATGCTGGCCGCCCAGACGATCGACACGCTCAAGGAAGCCAAGCCGCAGAAGATCGTCGTCTCCTGCGCGCACTGCTTCAACACGATCGCCGGCGAGTACCCGGAGCTGGGCGGCTCCTTCGACGTCGTCCACCACACGCAGCTCCTCAACCGCCTGGTGCGCGACGGCCTGCTCACGCCGGTGGCCCCCACCGCCTCGCCTGCCTCTACGGGCGCGGACTCCACGGACGAGGCCGGGGCGGCCTCCTCGGACACGGCACCCTCGGTCGGCGCCCCCTGAAGGTCACGTACCACGACGCGTGCTTCCTGGGACGCCACAACCGCATCTACGAGCCACCGCGCGAGCTCGTGGGCTCCCTGCCGAACGTGGAGCTCGTCGAGATGCCGCGCAACCGCGACCGCGCGATGTGCTGCGGCGCGGGCGGCGCGCACGCCTGGTTCGAGGAGACGCGCGGGACACGCATCGCCGACGCCCGCATCGTCGAGGCCGCGTCCACGGGTGCGGACGTCGTCGCGACGGCATGCCCTTCTGCTCCCAGATGCTCGGCTCCGCCTCGGGCACGTCGGCCGGCTTCGTCTCCTCCGACGCCGACAATCAGAGCGCCGAGGCCGCCACGGCCTCGCCCGGCGGGAAGCTCCCTGAGGTGCGCGACGTGGCCGTCATGCTGCTCGAGTCCGTCAAGCGCGGGCAGTAGGGACGGCTATTCCTGGTCCTCCGTGGAGATCTCTTCGAGGCCGACGAGGAATCCGTCCTCGTCGACGACGTTGCCACCCACGAGGGTCGCGATCATGCCGGCGGCCTTCTCCACATCCTGCATGGAACGCAGGCGCTCAAGGCGCGCCGTGCGGCTCATCGAGCCCGCGCCGGGCGTTGGGGCGGACGTGGGCAGCCATCGCACCTGGTATTCGATGATGGCACCGGCCGTCCACGGCTCCCAGCGCAGCACGCGCGGCGGGGTGGGCACGGCGTGGACCTCGATCATCATGTCAGAGCGGTGCCCGATCGGACTCATGAGGGCGTACCCGTCGACGACCTGGGGCTGGTCGCGCTGGGCCTCGAGCTCCTCGCGGGCCTTCGCGATCTTGGACGCAATGTCTTTGCGAACCGGGCCCAGCTCGGCCTTGAGCTTCTCGATCTGCGCGACCTGCGCGGGCGTGAGCGGAGGGGGCTTGGGGGCCTCGGGCGCGATATCGCGCGCGTCCTTCATCTGTTCGAACCCGGCGCGCTCGCGCATCGCGGACAGCAGGTCCTCAGGGTTGATCCAGCGCGGTGAATAAACCGTCAGATTCACGGCCGAATCGGCGTCGGGAACCATGACGTAGCCGCTGCCCGCGATGCGCAGGCCACCGGCGAGGCGGCGGGCCATGCGACGCAGCGCCTCGAGCACGCGGTACTTCCAGGCCCGTGGGCACCCCCCTCGGGGAAGGCCTTGTCCCACTCACCCATGACGCCGTTATTCTGCTGGCGGGCGTGCGCCTGCGGGCAGCGCAGGACCCACGCATTCGTCAGCGAGGCCGGCGTGCCCAGCGCGGCGCGCGTCGGCTGGTCGAGCGTCCACGGCCCCTCCAGCTCGGCCTCGGAGGACAGGCGGAGGCGACCCGGGGCGATCCACCCAGCCTCGTCCCACATGGAAATCGCGAGGGCCTCGAGTTCGGCGGGGTCAACCGATTCAGAGACGAGGAAGAGATGATGGGCGCGCGCGTCCGCCAGGTCGATGACGCCTGCGGGCTCGCTCACCTCGATGGCTGCGGCGATCGGGACGGCCGCCTCGGCGCTCGTGACCTCACCGTCGGCGGCAATCTGGAACGCCGCGTCCGTCGCGGTCATCGTCGCCAGCCCGACGTTCGTCTGCGTGAGCGGGTTATCCGTCGCGCTCATCGGCGTCGGGTCCGCGAAGGAATGAGGGGTGGCCGCCATGCGTTCCTTCAGGGAACGCCTCACCGGCGAGGCCTGCGGTGCCTCGTCCCTGTTGGTGACCTGCTCGGTGCGCGGAGTCATGCCGGGCAGCGCGACGCCCTGAATGACACCCGTGCGAGTCGGGGAGGGCGCGACCGGGGGGATACCGACCCCTGCCTCGTGGACACCGCTGGCCTGCGGGGCGGCGGTCGCCTGCGGGACCCCCATGACGGGCGTGGGCGCGGGCGGCTCCGGCAGCGGCGGTGCCTGGAGATCCGCAGGCTCGGGAGCGGGCGGCTCCGGCAGCTCGACGGGGTCCGGTGCCGGCGGATAGCTCATCTCGCGAGCCGCACGCTCGGCGCGCTCGGCGCGCATACGTTCAAGCCGAGAGGGCGGTGGAGGAGGAAGAGCCGACATCAGGTATCACCGTTCGATGCGGGTGCGCGTGAAGCGCTCGTGCGTGCGCGACGGAGTCGGCCCGCGCTGGCCCTGGTAATGAGAGCCGAGGCCGCTGGAGCCGTAGGGGTACTCGGCCGGGGAGGACAGGTCGAAGAAGCACAGCTGCCCGATCTTCATACCGGGGTAAAGCAGGATCGGCATCGTCGCCGTATTCGACAGCTCGAGGGTCACGTGGCCCGAGAAACCGGGGTCAATGAAGCCCGCCGTCGAGTGCGTGAGCAGGCCGAGACGGCCGAGCGAGGACTTACCCTCCAGGCGCGCCGCGATGTCATCACCGAGGGTGACGAGCTCGTAGGTGGCACCCAGGACGAACTCGCCCGGGTGCAGAACAAAGGGCTGATCGGGGCCCACGTCGACCAGGTGAGTGAGGTCCGACTGGTCCGCCGCAGGGTCGATCACCGGGTAGCGGTGGTTATCGAAGAGGCGGAACAGGCGATCCAGGCGCACGTCAATACTGGCCGGCTGGACCAGGTCCCGGTCGAGCGGGTCGAGCTGGATACGCCCGGAGTCCAGGGAGGCTTTGATGTCGCGGTCACTGAGCAGCATGACTCGATTGTCGCATACTCAGCGCCGCGACAACAGCCTCAGGGGGTCACTGCAGGGGCTGGCCCTGAGCGTCGGTGGCGTAGTCACCGGAGCGGGCGAGGATCATGATGAACTCGATGAGCGCCCAGATGGCTGAAACGGGCGCACAGATCACCGTGATCGTCAGAATCAGCTGGATGATGCCCTTGCCCGTGTAGCCGAGGTAGAAGTTGTGGATACCCAGGGCACCCAGGAAGAACGCCAGGAGCACGGCGACGATCCACTGCTTGGGCGCACCGACGACGGGCTGGCCGTACGCGGGCTGTGCGTAACCGGGCTGGCCGTAGGCCTGCTGGCCCGCGGCGTAGGCGGCCTGCTCGAAACCGGGCTGCTGAGCATATCCGGGCTGCGCACCATATCCGGGCTGCGCACCTTCGGGTGCACCGTAGGGTGCCTGATTCGCGGCGGCCTCGGGACCCGCCTGGGCGGAGGTAGCGTCGTAGGCGGTGCCGTAGGTGGTCGAGCCGGGCGTCGCGGTCGCCTCGTCGAAGGAGGGGGCCGAGGCCTGGGGAAGGACGGCGCGTCGGGGGCCGCAGCAGTATCGGGGGCGGCGTCGAATGCCGGAACCTCGGGGGCGGGAATCTCGCCCGCAGCGTCAACCGCGGGAGCGTCGGGAATCGAGAAGTCGGCCGAGGGGACCTCGGGGGTGGCATCCTTCGCGGGATCCTCGGGGAGAAGGGAGGGCCTGCGGGTCGGGCGTCGTCATGGGTGAGCCTTTCGGTTGTCGTGGGGGCCGCGAACGGCCGTACTGACATAGCCTAGCGTGCACAGGCCGCAATGTGGGAGCCGCGTCCACCCCGAAACGCCCCTGATTGATCCCGGAGGCCGCGAAGCAGCGCCGTGGTTCCTCACCTCACAAACGATCACTCTCACCCTCGAGAGCACGCTCCGCCAATGAAAAAGCGTGGGGCCCGGCATCAAGCCGGGCCCCACGGGGTAGTCTGACGCGCGCATCACGCGCGGAGCGCAGGTGCTCAGACGGTGGGAACGCCGTTGGAGTCCGTCGCGTAGATCCACTTGCCCATGAAGGTCATGATGGCGCACGCGAGGCCCGCGATGCCGACCAGGAGGACGATCAGGTAGCCGATGCCAAGCAGGGCACCGCTTTCCGACGTGCCACCGATCACCATGAGGACGTAGCCGAGAACCAGAGCGGCGACGCGAATCGCGCCGACCTTCATGTGGCCGAGGTAGAAGTCACCGGCGGCGATACCGCCGAGGAGCAGGTTGAGCAGGCCAGCGACCGTGCGGGACTTGCCCTGGACGGGAGCGTTGTAACCAGGCTGCTGAGGAGCGGACATGTTGTCTCCTATTGTGTTGATGGCCCCAGGGACACGGGGCATGTTTCTGAAAACACGGTCAGACTACCGAAGCATTCATATTTTGTACAATATCCTCCCCGTTTTATGTTGCAGATCACAAGTTAATTTCTTTCGTTCGTCGCGTTGCGACTTTCTTCCATAGACTGACTGAGTGTTCACAAATCCGACGGCCGAGGCCTCGCGATCGCTTCTGATCGACCTGCCCCATTGGTTCGCCGCACATCAGCGCGACCTGCCCATGCGCGCAGCCGACGTCTCCGACTGGGGGACCCTCGTCTTTGAGATTATGAGCCAGCAGACCCCCATCTCGCGGGTGCAGCCGATCTGGCTTGAGTGGATGGAGCGCTGGCCCACCCCCACCGATCTCGCCGCCGCATCCTCGGCGGACATCATCGTTGCCTGGGCAAACCTCGGATATCCCTCCCGCGCTCTGCGTCTCAAGGCCTGCGCTGCCGCGATCGTGGAGAAGCACGACGGCGAGGTCCCCCTCACGATGAAGGAACTCACCCTCCTGCCGGGCGTCGGCACCTACACCGCCAGCGCACTCCTCGCGTTCCGGCACGGAATCAGAGTGCCCGTCCTGGACACGAACGTCCGTCGCGTGCTGGTCAGATTTCTCGACGGCCGGGAGTTCCCGCCCCACTCCACGCCCTCGAAAGCGGAAACGACCCGCGCCGAAGCGCTCCTCCCGGAAAATGGACGCAACGCCGCCGACGTCAGTTTGTCCCTCATGGAATTCGGCGCCCTCGTGTGCACCCAGCTGAGCCCCTCGTGTGACGAGTGCGCGATCCACGCGAATTGCGCGTGGGCCGCCGCCGGATACCCCAAGGACGAGAAGCGCCCCACGCCCCAGCCCTACGTCGGCACCGACCGCCAGGCGCGCGGCCGCATCATGAAAGCCCTGCGCACCGCCCACTTCGAAGGCAAGGAAGGGCTCACCAAACGCCGAGTCCTCGACGTCGCCCGCATCGACGGCGGCGACCGCTACCAGCCCTCACGCGTGTACCGCGCCCTCCTCAAAGACGGCATGATCGTCTACGACGAGGACACGAAGCGCGTCACGCTCCCCCGCTAGCACTCTCAGCACGAGGCCGGGGCACCCACGCCCACCGCGCGCGGCCCCGGGAAGGTGCCACGGCCTCGTCGATGAATCAGTAGCGAATCGCGTCGATCGGCTTGACGCGCACGGCCGCGAGCGCGGGGATGATCCCGCACAGGGCGCCGATGCTCGTGGAGATGGCGACGCCCGCGATGGCCGCGCCGGCCGGGAAGGCCGGGGTGTCGCTGAGCGTGACGCCGAGGGCCTCGAGGGGAAGGAATCGCACGACCACGATCGCGATTCCTACACCGATGACGCCCGCGACGAAGGTCGCGACGACGGACTCCATGAAGACGGCGAAGAAGACGCGCGTGGCAGAGGCGCCGACGGCGCGGCGGATGCCGATCTCGCGCACCCGCTGGCGCACGGTCACGATGGCGACGTTCAGCAGACCGAGGGCGCCCAGGAACACGATGATGCCGCCGATGACCATGATGACGTTGGAGATCGTGCCGAGCTGTTCCTCGCCGATGTCCTCGTGCTCGCCGCCGGAGACGGACACCCGCCAGCCCTCGCCGAGGATCGAGGCCAGGGCGCGCGGGAGGGTCTCGCGGGCCTGGTCGGCGTTCTCGGTGCCCACCCACGCGATCATGGCCGGTGAGGTCATCTGCGGGAAGGACACGCGCGCCGCGTCGTAGTGCGCGAACACGGTCGGCATGTCGTAGGAGCTCTTCGACTTGGTGACGCCGACGACGCGCATCGCGACGCCGTCACTCGTGTGCAGGACAATCGGCACCTGGTCGATGGGGGCACGCCCCAGCTGATCCCAGAGGGACTGCGAGATGACGACGGGAATCAGACGCTGATCGGCGTCGCTGCTCTCGACCCAGCGTCCCGCGAGCATGCGGGTGCGGTAGATGACCGCGTAGGAGGGGTCCACGCCCTGGAACGCGACGCCGTCGATCATGTCGCCGACCTTGGTCAGGGGGTAGCCGCGGAATTGTCCGCTGGCCCTGGCCTGGCGGGCCTCGACGATCTCGCCGCCCCCGCTGGAAAAGCGCGACCAGTAGTGGATGTCCGTTTTTTCGGCCAGGGTGGCCATGGCCTCCCCGATCGTGTCCTTCTCGTCGGGGCGCTTGGCATTCTGCTCGCTGCTCGGCGAGGCATCGGCTCCCGTCCCGGAGACGTCCTGGTACGGGCCGCTGCCTGACGGTCCCTCCGGCGAGGCCGAGGAGCTTTCGGGGGTCAGGCGCAAGGTGACGGAGCGGCCCTCGTAGAGTTCCGCCAGCTCGCGCGAGGACTGCAGGAGCAGGTCGCCGAGCGCGATCACGATCGTCATCGCAGCGACGGCCGCAACCACGCCCACGAGGGAGAGAACAACGCGCGCCTTCTGGACCTTGACCTCGCCCCAGGCCTCGATGAGAGCGCCCAGAATCTGGCTGACAGCGTTCACTGCTCCCCCTCCTCCGGTGTCGCCGGGGCCGAGGCCTGCTCGTCCTCGTGGGTCCCCGCACCCTCATCAGTCCGCACACCCTCGTCGGTCCCCGTAGCTTCGGCGTCGGCGGGCACCGGCGGGGGTTCGGGTATCGCATTGCGTGCCCCGGCCTCGTCGCCCGAGTGCCCGGCCTCCCTCGCGGCGGGTGAGAGCGTCGGGATCCCCGACCTCGTGCAGCGTGCCGTCGTAGAGCTCGTAGGCGCGCTGGGCCCGAGCGGCCACCGCCATGTCGTGCGTGATGACGATGAGCGCGGCGTTGGACTCGCGGGCGACCTCCTCGAGGAGGGCCATGACGACGCGGCCCGTGTCCGGGTCGAGGGCGCCCGTCGGCTCGTCGGCGAGGATCACGCGCGGGCGGCGCACGAGGGCGCGCGCGATGGCGATGCGCTGCTGCTCGCCGCCGCTCATCTCGCCCGGGTAGGAGTCGGCGCGATCGGCCAGCCCTACGCGCTCCAGCATGTCGAGCGCAATCGAGCGTCTGCGCAACAGCTGCGGGCCCGGCGCGTACAGGAGCGGCACCTCGACGTTTTCGGCGGCCGTGCGCGCCGAGAAGATGTTGAACTGCTGGAACACGAAGCCGAAGTCTTCCCCGCGCATCCGCGCGCGACGCCCCTCCCCCAGGCGCGTCGTGTCCACGCCGTCCAGCTCGTAGGTGCCCGAGGTCGGGGCATCCAGCAGGCCAATGATGTTGAGCATCGTGGACTTGCCCGTGCCCGAGCGGCCGACGATGGAGACGTGCTCGCCCTGGGCGACGTCAAGGTGAACGCCGCGCAGGATGTGCAGGTCTTCCCCGTCAGGCAGGGTCACCGTGCGGGTCACGTCCCGCAGGCACACGAGACTCATTGCGCGCCCGCCCCGCCGTTCGAGCCGCCCGCGCCGCCAGCCCGACCGGAGTCCGCGCCGCCCAAGGGACCGTCCTGGTCGTCCTGATCGTCCTTGTTCGAGGTCGGGGTGAACTCGAGGATCTCCTCGCCCTCCGTCAATCCCTCCTTCACCTCGACCATCTTGCCGTCGGTGATACCCAGGGTGACGGCGCGCTTGTCAGGCTTCGTCGGGTCGGCGGTCGGCAGGTAGACGTAGCCAGACTGGTAACGCCCCTCGACCGCGGAGATCGGCACCGCGAGGACGCCCGTCGCCGACCCGGCCGTCATCTCGAGGGTCACCTGCAGGCCCGCGAACACCGTCTGATCTGCTGGGATCGCGCAGCGGGCCTTCAGGTCCGTCGAGGACGAGGCCCCAGTATCGGAGCCGTTGTTCGCCTTGGGATCCTGCTGCTTACCGGTCGGACTCACCAGCTTGACACCCGAGCATTCGAAGGGTGCCGGACCGTTCTTGATGGTGACGGTCGCCGTCGAGGGCGCGTCCTGCAGGCGGTACATCTGGTCCGCGCTCAGGGAGGCGACCGCGGAGAACGTCGCCGGGGCAACGGTCGCAACCGTGTCGCCAATCGCGAACTGCTGGCCGACCAGCACACTCGTCGACACCGTCCCGTCACCGGGGGACACGACCGTCTCGTACTTGTACGTCGGATCGGCGGTCTCAACGCTCACGTTGCCCTCCTCGTCGGTCACCTGACGGGTTTCGCCGGGGATTTCCTTGCGGATCTGGACGAGGGAGTCGCCCTTGGATACCTTGTCGCCATCGTTGACGAAGGTCCGCACGACGGCGCCGTCCAGGGTCGCTCGGGCGACGACCGGCTCGTCCGCCTGGATCGTTCCCGTGACGCTCACGGTGTTCGTGATGTCGGCGCGGCCCACCTCGGTCGTCATCTGCCCGAAGCTGCCGCCCGGGTCCATCCCGTCGGTCCCCTCGTCCTCCTGGGCGGCCGGGAAGAACGCGAACTTCACCAAGGAGATAGCGATAACTACCCAGGCCAGTACCTTGACAACGTCGAGCACCTGCGCGGTGCGGGTCTTGTGTGCCACGTGCGTCTCCTTCGATGAACGGCGTTGCTCAATTGTAAAGGTGCGCCTCATTCAAGCAGCAAGGTTTCCCCGTCTTTTCGGGGTTTTCTCAGGGGCGGTTCCACCGTTTGGGCGGCCCGCTTCCATCCCCCTACGATGGGAACAAACCGACGAAAGGCCGCCATGATTCGCCGCGCCACGCCCGCAGACGCCGAGGCACTCTCCCACCTCTCGCGCACCTGCTTCACGCAGACCTTCGGGCACCTATACACCCCCTCCGACCTGGACGCCTTCCTCGACGAGGCCTACTCCCCCACCGTCCTGCGCGCCGAACTCAACGACCCCGAGCGCGCGACGTGGCTCCTCTTCGACGAGCCAGTTGACGAGGCCGGGGCGACGCTCTCCTCCGACGACCACCCGGGCACGCCCGAACCCAGAGACGAGGCCCCGGCCTCGTCCATCTCACAAGCCCCCATCGGCTACGTGACCGCGTGCCCGGCGCACCTGCCCCACCCCGACGTCGCGCCCGGCGACGGCGAGGTTCAGCGCCTCTACATCCTGCAGGGACACCAAGGTGGGGGCCGCGGGACCGCGCTGCTTCGCACCGCGCTGGACTGGCTCGAGCGCGACGGCCCGCGCACGATCTGGATCGGCGTGTGGAGCGAAAACTACGGGGCGCAGCGGTTTTATGCGCGCCACGGCTTCGAGATTGTCGGCGACTACTCCTTCATGGTGGGCGACCACGCGGACCACGAACTCATCACGCGCCGCCTCCCGCGAGGGCTCACTGCGTGAGTAGCGCGTCAGTGGTGCACGCTCGGCGCGTGAGTGACGCACGTTCGACGCGCGAGTGGCGCGTCAGTGGCGCGTCAGCGGTGCACGCGCCAACGCTCATAGACGAAAGGGCCCCGAGGCGTCATACCTCGGGGCCCTCCCCACGTTGTGTCGCTCAGGCCTGCTCGGACTCGGCGATCTTCTTGCGCACGTCATCCATGTCCAGGTTCTGGATCTGCGAAATCAGATCCTCGAGCGCGGACAGCGGCAGAGCGCCGGACTGGCGGAACACCGCGATGCCATCGCGGAACGCCATGAGGGTCGGGATCGACGTGATCTGCGCGGCCATCGCCAGCTGCTGCTGATCATCCGTGTCGATCTTGCCGAACACGATGTCCGGGTACTTCTCGGAAGCCTCTTCAAAGATGGGGCCAAACTGGCGGCACGGGCCGCACCAAGTCGCCCAGAAATCCACCAGCACAATGCCGCCGGCGGACACGGTCTGCTCGAAGTTCTCCTGCGTGAGAGTAACGGTAGCCATGATTCTCCTGTTGTCGCCGGCTAACCCGACGGTGGTCGAGGCGCAGGCTTGATGCCCACGCGTGAACTGTCTTATTCAACGGACGCAGCGCGCCCACTATTCCCCGGAAGGAAGATCCGCGGTCGTGACGTGGCGCACGTTCTCCTCCGAGGCGCCCAAGCCTCGCAAAATGAACGTCTCCACCAGCGTGAGCGCAGACTCGCGATGCTCCGGATCCTGCGGCAGACGCTGCCCCTGCAGCGTCGCGTGAATCAGGTGAACCGCACCGAGCGTATTCTGCTGAGCGATCAGCCCACGCTCCATGGCCTCGTCGAGGATGCCGATGAGGACCCTCACCCACAACACCCGCATGATCATGCAGTGCGAGGCGCCCTGACCGGACATGTGGCGGCGCAGACCCATGCCGGCCTTGACGTGGTAGCGACCGATCATCTGCAGGTGCGAACGAATGTAGATGCGCAGTCGCATCAGGGGATCCGGCTCGGCTTCGAGGCGCTGAGTCAGCACGCGCGCAAACTCTCCCGTGACCTCGCGCATGTAGGCGAGCAGGAGCACCTCCTTATCCGCGAAGTGGTTGTAAACCGCCGTGCGGCCGACACCCGCGCGCTCCGCAATCTGGCTCATCGTGATCGACTCGAAGGACTGCTCGCCCATGAGCGACCCCAGGGCCTCGAACAGGCGCGCGCGAGTCAGCTCGCGATGAGAGGCAAGGGACTCCCCAATAATCTTCGGCATGCGCTTATTCTGACACCTTTCCCCTCAGTGTCGTCAAATTGTGGCTTCTCGCCGGGCGCCCATCCTCAGCGAGCGCAGCAGGCCACCACGGCCTCGACGATGGGGAAGTCTGCGACAATCCAGGGAGCGCGGCAAGGTCCGCGAGGGGCATCCACCGGGCCTCGAGGTGCGACGCGCCCACGCGCGGGGCGGGCGAGGCCGCCGCAACCTCGGCAAGCCACACGCCCATCACGCGACCGCCCAGGATCGGCCACCACTGACCGTCCTCCGGGCACACGCGCGCGCCAACGGTGATGCGTGCGCCGAGCTCCTCCTCGATTTCGCGCGCGAGGGCTGTTACCGGGTCCTCGCCGTCCTCGACCTTGCCGCCGGGCAGCTCGAACTGGCCGCGCAGCTCCTGCGGGTAGGCGCGCGAGCAGGCGAGCAACGTCGTGGGCTCGCTCAGGGAATCGACGATCGCGGCGGCCACCACGGGACGAGGCATAGGAACTCCAATCAATCAGGCGAGCCCAGTGTATCTGGAGGGAGAGGGCACACCGGATCAGGATGGCAAACGCTGACAGCATGTACCGGGCCATCGGCTGCTCCTCACACACCGACAAGTCGCGCCAGTTGCGCGGCCATCCGGCGTAACGATATGATCGACGGGTCGATTCCTTCGGGACGATGAATTGCGGGCGTAGTTCATCGGTAGAATGGAAGCTTCCCAAGCTTCAGAGGCGGGTTCGATTCCCGTCGCCCGCTCCATTTTGACTCCGGATTTGATAAGTCCGGAGTTTTTTCGTTTGCGGGTGTCTGACCAATGTTGGTCGGCAGTGTCATGGGGTGTAAGCGATTTGTGTGGTAGTGGCGCTGTTGGAGGGGCTGGATGTGGCTTGTTGTCGGATGCTGAGTGTTTGGGATCGCGCGGCGATGATGGTGGGGTTGGAGGCGGGCTTGCCCCAGGTGCGTATCGTCGGCCGGGTTGGGCGTAGTCCCTCGGTGGTGTGCCGTGAAATCGCTCGCCACACCGGAGCCCTGATGGTGCAACCAGGCCAAGGATGCCAGGAGAGCGGCGCAGGTGGCCAGGCCAGTGCGTGCGCGCCCCTGATCGAGCGCACCACCGGCTAGCAAGGACGTTCAGGAACGTATAGTGTCGGATCTGGAAGCGAAATTGAGGCGACTTGACAAGTCTGAAAGTGCTATCAGCGAGGCCCTGGGGAGGCTCACTGATCAACGCTATAGGTTGGTGTCAATAGCTACGAATGGAAAACTCGCTATACCCCGCACATGTACTATTGCCTGAACTTGCATAAAGCATCTCGCTCACTTCTGTCGACACTGAGAAAACAACATTCCCGACCAAATTTCTCCCGATTGGAGGCGTCACGATGGGTTCCCGGTTAGGTGTTTTGCTTAAGACTTACTCTGGTTGGGAGATCTACTACGACCACTGGGCGGCCCAAACGGTCGGACTGGACATTGCGATCGACGGTATGGAAGCCACCTATGAGCGTGTGCGTTGTATGTCTCCGATGGGTGTTGATGATCCGCATGCTTGGGAGGGGGCGCCGTGGATTGAGGGCACACTTCTGATCGACGAGACCAGGAAACTGGTCGTGTGGGCAGAGGAGAGTGAGGCACTCTACATGCCTCGACTTATCAACTACCTCGTTGAGCACACCTGGCCTGGGTGGACGGCCGTCTGGTCAGCCGAAGGAACCCGTGGAACTCTTCGGGCTGCGGGCGTCGATCCGGCCACCATCTTCACACACCGTTCTGATCGTTTGCCGTGTGATCGCGCGCCCGATCTAGAGCCATGGGATGAGTGGCGCGGAGTTGATCCCATCACCGTGCGCATGGCAGACGGTACCTTGGTCACCTGGCGCGCCTACGGCTTCCTGGACGATCTTACTGGATGCGGTCCCGAGAATTTCCTGGCTTGGCTCGCGAGGTCGCCTCCCGACTACCGGATGAATCGGATGCGTGGGAGCAGACCATGGATGACCATGTTCCAACAACCGGGATATTCGTGGACTACCAAGCACGCTCGTTGCGTTGGTGGTCGCTCCAGGACAGGGACATGCACCTGGAGGATTTCGATGCGCTGTGGCCGGGATGGACACTAACCAGCAGTTCGGACGACTACTCCTGGCACCAAGAACTCACCGGGCAGGTATTCCGTACCTGGGCCGACGATGTCAACGAATGTCGCTCCTGGATCGTGAGAGCTATTGAAGAAGGTACACGAGCCAACCCGCTAGCAAGCTTGGCTAACGCCCTGGCAGCTCAGGGTCATGAGATCAGTCCGTACGCGTCCGCTCTGGAGTTCGTTCCCTCCAACCGTCAAGCCGCGGTGGAAACCTTCAATCGGCTCCTCAATGTCGTTCGAGACGCGCCGTTGAAGCCCGCGCGAATTATCGACCGACACGGAACTATCACACCCCCGTTCGAGGAGGGAAAGGCCGGATTCTAGGGGTGGTTGCAAGACGGGTTATGTCCTGAGCAGCAGTTCGAGGCGTTGCTTGGGTGCGTCCCAGTTGGGCGTTTTGCCGGGGCACTCACCCCGCTGATCAGCGATGACGTCCAGGTCTGCGTCGCTCGGGGGCGAACGATCAGAGCCTTTGGGCATGTCATTGATGCAGGAGCCCGTTCGTGTTCTCGTTCGTTGCGCACTGCCAGGGCCAATGCGGGTCACACAAGGACACATCAAACCCCACGCTCCGAAGCGATCTTGCCACGCTAAGCCAGATCGCTGCCCCAGTCCCACCTGCAAACTAATCGATGATGGCATCGTGAACCTCGACGGCTGTATGCCCATCGGGCACGTAGAGCAACATCGTGAACCGGGTAGAGCACTCCACGAGTGCGCAGAGCACCTTTGGCCCAGATGCCAATGGACTGGCAGATCGTCTCCCCACACGAGTTCGAGCTTTCTCGAAGGATCACACGGCGCACCCATAACAAGCAACAGGCCGACCACCCACGGTTACACCACTATGCGGGACGCTACTGAAAACGTCTGGGTGGACAAGAACCTCATCACCGCCAACTCAGCCGCCGGGCTGGACTGGGCAAAAGCCATACTGGAGTACCTTGACGTCTACCCGGTAGAGACAATCAACACCTGGTACCAGTACTACTCGACAGGAAACCCAGAATTCTTTTTCAAGTTGATGGCCAACTAGACCGAAACGGAAATTGATGCATTCAGCACCTCCGCATCAACTTACCTGTCGTAGTTCCGCCGTGACTCAATTGCTTCCTGTGCTGCGAAAGTAGCGTTCAGTGCTCGCGGAAAGCCGCAGTACACTGATGCGTGCAGGATAGCTTCCTGAATTTCCTCTTCGGAAATCCCGACATTGAGTGCCGCTCCAACATGAACTTTAAGTTGAGGTTCACATCCGCCTAATGCAGTCAATACGCCAATGGTTACTAGCTGGCGACTGCGTGCATCCAGACCGGGCCTATCGTAAATATCCCCGAAAGCAAATGCGGCGATGTGGTGTCCTAAAGCAGGGTTTGACGCGGAAAGTGATTCGATAACACTCTGACCAGCATCTCCGTCGATACGGGAGAGAACCTGCAATCCAAGATCACGACGTCGCTGGTTATCGACGGAATCAATATCGTACTGATCACTCATTATGGACGGGAACCTTTCTGATACATTGCTATCTTGAATTCGGTAGCTGCCAGCGATAACTGAAGATCCTCTATTCGTTGCCGAAGGATGTCGCGATGCTCCAGCATCAAATCAAGACGCTCCTGCACTGTTTCTGCACCTTGTTCAACCAAGGAGATGTAATGCTGGAGTTGGGCAATCGACATTCCAGAGACCCGCATTCGGGTAATAAAAACCAAACGCCGTACAGCCGCAGCATCGTAAAGCCGATAGCCGGATGCGTCGCGTCCTACTTTCACCAGCCCTGCGCGTTCGTAATAGCGCAGCGTATGTGCGCTGATTCCCAAATACTCGGCAGTGGTAGCGATATCCCACTGAGTGTTCTCGTCATCTCTGATCAGGTCGCGCAACGCCGCAGTATTTAGCCCTCCGGGTGGATCGATCGCGAGCCTAAGGGCTTGCTCTAACCGTTCTTCCAACATGTCTATTACGCTAAACCTTTGAGTGCGCTCGAAGGCAAACTGGCTCTTCCGAGTTGAGTGTGGGTGACCGGGTGTTGGTTGGGGGTTGCGGGTAGAGGTCGAGGTCCTTGATGATGAGCGGACTTCTACCCCCGCGATCTTCAAAGGACCTCGACAATGTCTCACCCTACCTGCTGCTGCTCCGTGTCGCTTGATCGTTGTGATCGGTGTGATCTGCTCGTCGGTTTGGTGGGCTTCCATCTAACGAGCGTGACTCGCACCCCAGATACTCTGGTACTCGATGTTGAGTCGTGCAACCAGCTGGCGGGGTGCCCGGGTTGCGGGGTGATCGCACAAGGCCACGGGCGCGTGGTGGTGGAGGTGATCGACGCGCCTTGGGCCGGTGTTCCGGCGCGTATCCGGTGGCACAAACGACGCTGGATATGCCGCGAACACACCTGCGAAACGGTGACATTCCTGGAGCGCAGCGACAAGGTGTGCGCACCCATCAACACACAAGGCAAACCCCGTGCACGCACAAAACCGGATGCGGCACTGAGCAGCGGGGGGAATTGCACGACATGAGGGTCCGACACGCCGGCGACACGCTGTACGACGGCTTCATGTAGTGCAAAACCCCCACCACTTCCGACTTGTAGGGCGCCGTATCGCCTACAAGAGCGGGCACAATGTCAGTTGGCGCGAAAAAACTTGCCCAGCACGGCCCCCACAACGGCACCTCCGCGAAATACTCGCCCAGCAAGCACAAAAACGCCGAATTTGGGGTGTTGTGAGCGCGCAGGGCGAACTTTTTCGCGCCCGGCACGGCAACTAAGCGAAATCAAAACGTTCAAGGCCATGACGACGCACTCACATTGCCCACATGAAACCGCCGACACCAATGCTCGCCTCCCCGAGCTGACCAATGAAACCGCCATCACCATTGTGAGCCCTCAACACCCGAAAAACCGACATTTTCCCCGCGCAAAGGTGTCACCGGTTTCAAGCCAGCACTCACTCGGGCCCGCAAAGGTGTCACCGGTTTCATCGCGACGAAGCAGTGCACTAGATACAGCACCAATGCACCAGATAGCACAGCATTGCACTGGCAACTAAGCAGTGCAATGCCTACCCAAAGTAGTGCAATGCCCTGAGCAACAAGCTCGACCACAGAAGAGAGACTCCACACCGCAATTTCGCACGTAATTCGATTGAGCAAAGTCTCAACAAAGCCAGAAAACGTTGCAATTCCAACGATCTGAATTCAACGTTTGAAATAGTCGCAGGGGAATTACGTGCGAGATTGGGTGTGGGCTCAGCATTGATAGACGCGAGGGCTGGACACGAGGCTCGCGGAGTGAAGGCAGGGCCTGGCCAGAAGGCGAAACAACACGCTCAACCACACGTCAGCGACCACGCGCCGCCGGTGTGGAGGGCGCCGGAGGGACCGGCGGGCCTGGCCGCGGTGCTGGTGGGCGGCGGCGGGGCCTGGCCGGGCTTCGAGCCGACGCGCCGAGCGAAGCTCGCGGCGCGGACGGCTCGCGGGCGGGCCGCCGCACACCAGCACATACAGCGGCCCGGCCCGCAGAACAGAACGGCGCACTCAGCGCAGTCGCTGGACCACCACCTCGGCGACCTGGACCGCGTTCAGGGCAGCGCCCTTGCGCAGGTTGTCGCCGGACACGACCAGGACGAGGCCACGCTTGCCGTCGACCGCCTGATCCTGGCGGATGCGACCCACGAGGACCTCGTCGCGGCCGGCGGCCTCGAGCGGGGTCGGGACGTCGACGACGCGCACACCGGGCGCGTCTGCCAGCAGGGCACGCGCCTGGTCGGGCGTGATATCGCCGGCGAACTCGGCGTGGATGGTGAGGGTATGGCCGGTGTAGACGGGGACGCGCACGCAGGTGCCGGACACGGCGAGGTCCGGGGTGTGCAGGATGCGGCGCGACTCGTTGCGAAGCTTCTGCTCCTCGTCGGTCTCTTCGGAACCATCGTCGACGATGGAGCCGGCGAGCGGCACGACGTCGAAGGCGATGGGCGCAACGTACACGCCGGGCTCGGGCAGGGTGACGGCGCGGCCGTCGAGGGCCAGGCCCGCGAGGTCCTGCTTCACGCCGGCCTCGATCTGGCCGGTCAGCTCGGCGACGCCGGCGCGACCCGACCCGGAGACGGCCTGGTAGGAGGAGACGAAGAGGCGCTTGATGCCGCCGGCAGCCTCGACGAGGGGCTTCAGGACGGGCATGGCGGCCATGGTCGTGCAGTTGGGGTTCGCGATGATGCCCTTGGGGCGGTTGTCGACGTCGTCGGGGTTGACCTCGGAGACGACGAGCGGCACCTCGGGGTCCTTGCGCCACGCGGAGGAGTTGTCGACGACGACCGCGCCGGCGGCCGCGAACTTGGGGGCGTACTCTCGCGAGGCGGTGGCACCCGCGGAGAACACGGCAATATCAATGCCCGAGTAGTCGGCCGTCGCCACATCCTCGACGACGATGTCCTGCCCCTTCCAGGGCAGGGTGGTGCCCGCCGAGCGCGCGGACGAGAAGAAACGAATCGTCTCGACCGGGAACTGACGCTCCTCCAGCAGGGTGCGCATGACTCGGCCAACCTGGCCGGTGGCGCCGACGACGGCGACATTGAAACCACTCATGGTGTTCTCCTTTGTTGGTGCGCGCGCCCATACGACGGGGCGAACGCTGGGTGAAATCTATGGGGACGAGGCCGGGGCTCATTCTCAGGTCCCCGGAACCGCGCGGAAACGCGGAGCCCGCCCGGGCCTCGTCGATGAACGATCAGCGGCCGGTGCCGCCGTAGACGACGGCTTCGGTTTCGGAGGCGTCGAGGCCGAAGGCGGTGTGGACGGCCTTCACGGCGCGGTCGAGGTCGTCGAGGCGGGTGACGACGGAGATGCGGATCTCGGAGGTGGAGATCAGGTCGATGTTGATGCCCGCGTCGGACAGGGCGGAGAAGAGACGCGCGGAGACGCCGGGGTTGGTGCGCATGCCGACGCCGACGAGGCTGAGCTTGCCGATGTTGGGGTTGTAGCGCAGCTCGTTGAAGCCGATTTCGTCGCGGTGGGCTTCGAGGGCGTCGAGGGCCTTCTGCGCGTCGCCTTCGGGCAGGGTGAAGGTGATGTTGGCCTTCGTGGGGTCGGAGATCGGCAGGTTCTGGACGATCATGTCGATGTTGGCGCCGACTTCGGCGACGACGGCGAAGACGCGGGCGGCGACGCCGGGGCTGTTCGGCACGTCGGTGACGGTGATCTTGTCCTGCGAGCGGTCGTGAGCGATACCGGAGATGACGGGCTTTTTCCATGGCGTTTTCCTCAGGGGACTTCAGGGCGGCGTCGGGCACGAGGCCCTTGAGCTCGGGGTTTGCGGGGGAGTCGGAGATCCAGGTGCCGTTCTTTTCGGAGAACGAGGAGCGCACGTGCAGGGGGACCCCGTAGCGGCGGGCGAATTCGACGGCGCGCAGGTGGAGGATCTTGGCACCGTGCGCGGCCATTTCCAGGGTTTCTTCCTGGGTGAGGGTGCGCAGACGGTGGGCCTTGGGGACGATGCGCGGGTCGGCGGAGAAGAGGCCGTCGACGTCGGTGTAGATTTCGCACACGTCGGCGTGGAGGGCTGCGGCGAGGGCGACGGCGGTCGTGTCGGAGCCGCCGCGGCCGAGCGTGGTCACGTCGTCATCTTTTGAGATGCCTTGGAAGCCGGCGACGATGGCGACCTGGCCGTCCTTGACGGCGCGGGCGACGCGTTCGGGGACCATGCCGACGATCTGGGCGGCGCCGAAATGGCTGTCCGTCTTGATGCCGGCTTGTGCGCCGGTGTAGGCGCGGGCTTCGACGCCGAGCTCGTTGACGGCCATCGCGAGGAGGGCCATCGAGATGCGTTCGCCGGCGGACAGGAGGATGTCCATTTCGCGCTCGGGCGGGTTGTCGGTGAGTGCTGCGGCCGAGTCGAGCAGGTCGTCCGTCGTGTCGCCCATCGCCGATACGACGACAACGACGCGGTGTCCCGCGTTGTGCGTGTCCACGATGCGCTGGGCGACGCGCTTCATGGCTTCGGTGTCGGCGACGGAAGAACCGCCGTACTTTTGCACGATCAGTGCCACTTGAGCCTCATTTCTGTCGGTACGTGCCGATATGCACGTATTCGGGTGGCGCACGCCACCACAACAATCCTACGGCCCACCAGGCATCGCGCTGGGAACGACCGGCATGTGGGCGCGGGTGACATGGGACGCGCCGGGGCAACCCAGGACACAGGGACGCACGAGGCCCGGAATTGCAACGCTCCTGGTCAGCGCCGCCTCGGTCGCCAGCGCGCGGGGGCGTTCAGGCGGCGGGCAATGTCACGTCGATGACGGTCCCCTTGTCGGCGTCCGCGAGGCGCACGGACCCGCCCATCGCGCGCGCCAGCGACTCGACGATCGACATTCCCAGGCCCGAGGAGCCACGCCCGTCGCGCGTACGCGAGGAGTCGCCGCGCACGAAACGATCGAAGACGCGGTCGCGGATCTCAGCGGGGATGCCGGGACCGTCGTCGGCGATGCGGATCCTCACCATCGACGAGGCCGGGGCGTCCGTCCCCGCTCCACCACCGTCAGGAACGCGGCTGAGAGAAACGGTGACGCGTTTGCCCGCAGGCGTGTGCACGCGGGCGTTCGCGAGCAGGTTCGTGAGGATCTGGCGCAGGGCAGCCTCGTCACCCAGGACCTGGATGTCCGAGGCCTCGCCGAGCTCCCACGCATGGTCGGGGGCGACCACGTGCGCGTCTGACAGGGCGTCCAGTATCAGCGGGATAACGTCGATAGTGTCCCGTTTGAGTGCCCGGTTGCCGTCCAGGCGCGCCAGGGTCAGCATCTCCTCCACGAGGGAGGCCATGCGCGCACCCTCCGAGGAGATGCGCTCGAGCGCCTGGGTGCGGGAGGCCTCGTCAATGTCGCGGCGGGCGAGCTGCGCGTACCCCTGTACGGAGGCCAGCGGCGTACGCAGCTCGTGCGAGGCGTCGGCGACGAACTGGCGCAGCTTCGCCTCGCTGCGGGCGCGACGTTCCATGCCGTCCTCGACCGCGTCGATCATCGAGTTGAGCGCGCCTGCGACGTCGGCGACCTCGACGGGGCCTGAAGTCGCTTCCTCGCCGACGCGCGTGAGGTCGTTGGCGTTATCGGCCAGGTCGCGGCTCGCGATGTCTGCGGCGGCCGCGCGCACCACCCCGAGCGGGCGCAGCTCGCGGCGCACCCACGCCCGGCCCGCGAACCCGGCCGCAATCGCGACGATGAGGGACAGACCAAGCTCAACCGCGACGAGCATCAGGACCACATCATCGACGCTATCCATCTGCACGCCGACGAGCACGGTCTTGTCGCCCACGACCTGGGAGGTCACCCGGAACGCGCCCAGATCTTTGAGACGCACAGTGTGCGGGGCGCCATCCGTCGGCACCGCGGCCAGGATCGCCAATGCGGGCTCATTCAGGTAAGTCACCGAGAAGTTGGAGACGACCGCACCGGCCGCCTCGCCGTCCTCGCTCACGTACTGGAGGGTGCCCTCGGCGATGCCGGAACCGCCAAACCCAGGCCCCTTGGGTCCACCGGGGACGACGGGTCCACCGGGACGAGGCACCCGCCCACCTGACTGCGGGACCGCACGGGCACCAGCATCGTCAGAATCGTCGTCAAAATCATCGTCCGCATCCACCCCATTATCTGGAGCGTCCTCAACATCCAGGTGCTCGCCCGCGCGCTGCGAGAGACGATGCAGCTCGGAATCCATGTTGCCGAGCATCCAGGAGCGCATGACCAGCGTGGACGCCGCCACCATGACGATGAGCGCGAGCGCCACGCACGCGGCCAAGGCGCGCGAGAGGCGCCCCGCCAGGGAAGGCCGCCGCGTCACTGCGGCTCCCGCATGATGTAACCGGCACCGCGCACCGTGCGGATGAGGGCCGGACGATCCGCGTCGATCTTCTTGCGCAGATACGAGATGTACAGCTCGACAACGTTCACCTGGCCACCGAAATCGTAGCTCCACACGGCGTCCAGAATCTTTTGCTTCGACAGCACGATTCCAACGTTCTCCATGAGATACCGAAGCAATTCGAACTCAGTGTTCGTTAACGTGATTTCTTCCCCGCCACGACGCACATCGTGAGAATCCATATCGAGGGTCAGATCCGCGACCTGCAGCACCGTCGACGCCGCCTGCTGGGTGCGTCCCGCGCGGCGCAGCAGCGCCTCCACGCGGGCCGCCACCTCGTCCAGATCGAAAGGCTTCGTCACGTAGTCGTCGGCTCCCGCGCGCAAGCCCTGCACGCGGTCCGCGACCGCGTCGCGTGCGGTGAGGAAGAGGACCGGCAGCTCCGGGTCGCGAGCGCGCAGGCGCTCCAGCGCCTCGAGGCCATCCATGCGCGGCATCTGCACATCGAGGATCACGACGTCCGGGTGGAAGCTCGACGCCTTCGCCAGCGCGTCCAGCCCGTCCTTCGCCGTAGCCGTCTCCCAGCCCTCGTGGCGCAGCGCCTGCGACAGCAAGTCCGCCAGCATCGCCTCGTCATCAACAACCAGCACTCGGGGCGCGCCTGAACTCGCCTGGGTCGCCATCATGGCCTCCTCGTCTTCTCGCAGCGCGGTCCCTACGATTGTGTCACACGTGCGTCACGGACAGCGGGACGCGCGGCCCACGAGGCGACAAACGCCGCAGGTCGCAGCCGCAGAGGGCACCGGCACAGACGCACGCCCACCCGCGCGACCACAACACAAGTCAGCACCCGCCTGCGCGTCGAGAGCGCGAGGCGGCCCGGGCCTCGTCAATGACGGCTCAGAGGCGGCTCCCCTAGAGGCGGCGGCGCCCCCCTCGAGCGCGCGCCCGAGCGTCACCGAGTCCGCGTACTCCAGGTCGCCGCCCATGGGCAGGCCCATCGCCAGGCGCGAGGTCTCCACCCCCCATCGTGGAGAGCATGCGCGCGAGGTAGGCGGCCGTCGCCTCGCCCTCAACGTTCGGATTGGTCGCCAGGATGACCTCGGTGACCGTCCCGTCCGCCAGGCGGCTCATGAGCGAGGCGATGTTCAGCTGGTCGGGCCCCACCCCGTGAATCGGGTCAATGACGCCGCCGAGGACGTGGTAGCGCCCGCGGAACACGCGCGCGCCCTCGATCGCCTGGATGTCCTTGGGCTCCTGGACGACGCAGATCGCGCTGGGGTCGCGGCGCACGTCGCGGCAGATGGAGCACTCGTCCTCTTCCGTGAGGTTGCCGCAGATGTCGCAGTGGCGCACGCGCCCGCGCACGGCGTTGATCGCGTCGACGAGGCGCGCGACATCCTCGGGCTCCGCGTCCAGGACGTGCATGGCCATGCGCTGCGCGGACTTCGGGCCGATGCCGGGCAGCTGCCCAAACTGATCGATGAGGTCGGCCAGGGCGCCGTCGTACATGTCAGTATCCTCCCTCGGTCATCTTCTCTTCGATGACGCGTCCGCCGAGGATCTCCAGGACCGCTGCCAGGCCGATCATCTGCGAGTTTTCAATGTTTTCGTCGTCGATGCTGGCACTGTCGTCGTCGGCCGCGTGGGTGCGGGTCGAGGCGACGGCGGCCTCGCGCTGAGCCTTCTCGCGCAGTGCGGCCTCGGCGGCGGCGCGACCGGTCAGCGGCGCGTCGGACGCTTGTGCGGCGTCGCGCTGGGGTTGCGAGTTGCCGAATCCGGGCGCGGAATCCGGGGCATGCGTGGGCTCGGGGGCCGCCGCCAGCCAGGCCGGGGCCTGCGCGGGGGCGCTCGGCGCGGCGCCGATCGGTGCCGCGTCAGCGGGGCGGCCGGCTCTGGCGGGGTCCACGAGTCGGCGCCATCGTCGAAGTTGACGGACGCTCCCCGGAGATGACGACTGGGTCGCCCCACCCCGTCGGGGTCGACGGCGTGTGCGCGGCGGGCGCGATGGGGGCATCGTCGAAGACGGGGGACGTGGCCGGGGCGGGCTGCGCGGGTTCTGGCGCACTCTCCTCACCCGGCTCCGGGTCGCCCGGGTAGCGGAAGACCGTGAACGAGTGCTTGCGCGGGGCCTCCCCGCCGTTCGGGGACGAGGCCGGAGCGCCCTCGGGCGCATCGGCGGAGGCGGCGGCGAGGGCTCGGGCCGCCCGCTCGGGCAGCGCGGGGCGCTCGGCGCCGGGCTGCGGGACGGGTGCCTGAGAAGCCGACGTCGGCGCGAGAGCGACGGGCTCGCGCCGGATCGGCGTCACCGTCGCGGGTTCCGGCCAGCCGGCGTCCTCGGGTTCAGGTTCGGGGAGCGGGCTCGGGTGCACGCGCGGGCTCGGGCCAGCCGACGTCGACCGGCTGGGGCGCAGGCGCGGGGGCCGCCTGCGCGGCGGGTTCTTCATAAGCGCGCACGGACGCCTGAGGGGCAGGTGCGGCCTCGGGCCACGGCTCGGGTTCGGGTGCCGCCTGCGCGGCGGCCTGATCAAAAGGGGCGGCTCCGAGACCCAGCCTCCGGGCTGGGACGGACGCTGGGAGGGCGCTGGGAGACACCGGGGTGCGAGGCCTGCGCCGACGGGCCGGTCGTCGCCGGGCCGCCCGAGGCCTGCCCGACCTGCGCGGACACGCTGAGGTTCAGGCCGGTGACCTCGTTGATGGCCTTTTCGACGTCGGCCGCGCGGGGGCCGCGCGAGAAGGCGTTGACCATGGCCTCGACCGGGAAGAGGAGGATCACGTGGGAGCCATCGACGGCCCCCAGCTGCGCGTTGCCGCCGACCATGGACCACGTGACGCGGCTGATGGAGGACAGGCGCTCGACGACCTCGTTCCAGCGGCCGCGCAGCATGTCGGCGTCGCGCCCGGAGGCGGGTGCCTCGGCGCGGCTCTGCTCGGCCTCACGGTGGGGTTCGGTCTGCGCGCGACCCTGCGTGGCATCGATGTGAGGTCGCTCGGCGGCCTCGCGGTGCGGGGCCTCGGGAGGCGCGGCCTGCACGGGCGCAGACCCCTGCACGGGCGCGGACCTCTGCGCGGGCGCGGTGCTCTGCTCCGGAGCCGGTTTCTGAGCGGCGGGCTTCTGAGCGGACCAGTCGGGGCCGCTCCCCCACGCGGGCATACCCTGCGGGGCGGGCGCAGCAGACGATGCAGGCGCGGTGGGGGCCGAGGCCTCGGCGCGTTCCTGCTTCTTGCGGGCCAGGGCCTCGCGAGCCTCGCGGGCGCCGAAACGGCCCGAGGAAGCCTCGGACGACGGCGCGGAAGCCTCGCGCGGCGCTCCCCTCCGGTCATGCCGACCGTGCCCTGCACGGGGGCCTGGGCGGGCGCGGGGGCGGGCACGAGGATGCGGCCGACGAGGAGCTCAAGCTGCAGACGAGGCGACGTCGCGCCCGTCATGGCACGCAGGGCCTCGTCGGTCAGGTCGGCGGCGCGGGACAGGCCGTGCGGACCCCAGTTCTGCGCCTGTCGCTGCATGCGCTCGAACTGGTCCTGCGGGGTATCGGCCAGGACGTCGCGCGCGCCGTCGCCGGCCACCGCGATGATGAGGAGGTCACGCAGACGTTGGAGGAGGTCCTCGACGAAGCGACGCGGATCGTGGCCGGACTCGACCATGCGCTCGACGACGCGGAAGGCCGCGGCGCCGTCACCGCCCGCGAGGGCATCGACGGACTGATCGAGCAGCGCGGAGTCCGTGTACCCGAGCAGCGCCACCGCCGTCTGGTAGCTGACCTGGCCGTCGATCGCACCGGCCATCAGCTGGTCGAGCACCGACAGGGTGTCACGCACCGAGCCGCCGCCCGCGCGCATGACGAGGGTCAGAACCCCCTCGCCCACGCCGATGTGCTCCTCGGCGCACAGGGTCGTCAGGTACGGGCCGAGGACATCCGGGGGCACCAGGCGGAACGGGTAGTGGTGGGTGCGCGAGCGGATCGTGCCGATGACGCGCTCGGGTTCCGTCGTCGCGAAAACAAACTTGACATGCTCGGGCGGCTCCTCGACGAGCTTGAGCAGCGCATTGAAGCCCTGGTTCGTGACCATGTGGGCCTCGTCGATGATGAAGATCTTGTAGCGGTCACGCACCGGCGCGAAGGTGGCGCGCTCGCGCAGGTCACGCGCATCGTCGACGCCGCCGTGCGAGGCCGCGTCGATCTCGACAACATCGAGCGAGCCGGGGCCGCCGGTGGCCAGCTCGCGGCAGGATTCGCACTGGCCGCACGGGGTGTCCGTGGGGCCCTGCGCGCAGTTCAGGCAGCGCGCCAGGATGCGCGCCGACGTGGTCTTGCCGCATCCGCGCGGCCCGGAGAACAGGTACGCGTGCGTCACGCGATTCGCGCGCAGCGCCGCCTTGAGCGGCTCCGTCACGTGTTCCTGGCCAATCACCTGGTCAAAGGTGTCGGGGCGATACCGGCGATACAGAGCAGTGGTCACCCTCCAAGCCTAGTTGCTCCCACCCTCATCTGCGTCCCACGCCGCGCGTTCCACACGCGCTGTCGGTCGTTCACTCATCGACGAGGCCTGGGCTCAGTTCTGGGGTCAAGGACTGGTCGTGGGCGAGGTGGCGGTCGGGTGCGAGATGACAGGGAGGGCGCGGAACC